>Ga0228536_1000058_pt1 | contig 273640 bp, 244 predicted proteins | sample SJ1Smetagenome_FD_168611 | JGI IMG/M metagenome (GOLD analysis project Ga0228536, IMG submission 168611) | Enriched culture of PCE-dechlorinating microbial communities from Ithaca, New York, USA - SJ1.S | ecosystem: Engineered > Modeled > Simulated communities (microbial... > Unclassified... | reverse complement strand
ATCAGTTTGCTGTTCAAAACCGCGCATACCTTTTCTCCTGCAATATCAACTTGTTATGCGCGACATTCTAACACAAAACTGTTTCAAAGTGTCCGTAAATACTACGAGTTTTTCAAAGACCTGTTAACGAAAAAAAGATATCGTTCCCATTGAACGTTCTTGCGGCAAAATGTTTTTATTGTACAATAAAAAATAAACACTTTTCAGGGGAGGATGAATATGTCCGAACGGCTGTTTGCCATACCCTGATATCCCCTCATCCGACAGTGCGATTGCTTTCCTGATGGAAAGTTTGCATGTTTTCGGATGGGGGGTATTCGATAGAGCGAAAAATGGTCGAGGAGTGCATCGAAATTCTATGGTATGAAATCACAGGGAAAGGAGACAATTAATGAAAAAAGGTTTTTTGATGTCAAGCCTTATGATGGTTCTTTTACTGGCCGCCTCGTGCACCACGTATCACTTCGGTGTAAAGGACCGGGCCGAATTCGTTCCGGTTGAATTCGGGCAGACCGAAGCCGCCATAGCCCAAGCGGAACAATCCAGCGGAGCACGGTACTGCCCTGAAAAGATTGCAAAGGCAAAAGATCTGGGGAGGCAGGCAGCTGACGCATACTGGGTCTGCAATAATGACGAAGCTATGAGGCTCCTGGCGGAGGCCCGCAGGCTGGCAAAAGAAGCTGAAGGATGTGGTCCGGCCCCTGTCGCGAAACCTGAACCCCCGCCGCCGGCTCCGGCGCCCCCTCCCGAAAAGATTTGCATGACCCTGAATGTGGAATTTGATTTTGACAAGGCGGACGTCAAGTCGAAGTATTACGGTGTTCTTGAGAAGGTTGCCGAATTCATGAAGCAGTATCCCGAGACAACCACCGTCATCGAAGGGCACACGGACAACCGCGGAAAATACGAATACAATATCAGGCTCTCCGAGCGACGCGCAGAAAGTGTGAAGAACTATCTCGTCGAGAAATTCGGCATCGAGGCATCACGACTCTCAACCAAGGGATACGGCTATACGAAGCCCGTCGCGACCAACGCCACCGCCGCGGGACGACAGAAGAACCGCCGTATCGATGCTGTCTTCGAATGCGTCCAATAACGAAACCCATGCAACTTTTGCAGTTGAAATCCTTCGACCATTAGAAAGACCGGCTGTCCACTCATTGGGCAGCCGGTCTTTTTTCTTTTTCTCTGATGGATTTCTCTGCTTCTACGAAGGTATAGCAGATTCGAGGCAGGCCTTACTCGATTCCACATCCTCACGGCATATCAATTCACTTCAACGGTTATTTGCCTCGGTTTCACTTCTTCATTTTTCGGCAGGGTGATTGTCAGTACACCTTTATCGCAGGCGGCCACCACCTTTTCTCTATCGATTGATTGGGGAAGCGAGAAACTCCGCTGAAACGCGCCATAATACCGTTCGATACGATGATAGTTTTCCTTGCGTATTTCAGTTTCCTGCTTGCGTTCGCCGCGGATGGTCAACGTAGCGTCCTCGATCTTGACCTCGATGTCCTTCTGGTCTACACCAGGCAACTCGGCCTTGATAACGACCGCCTCGTCGTTTTCGAAGATGTCCACGAGAGGCTGCCATACGCCTTCCCTCAGTTCCTCGCCCGGATCACGGCTCCAAGCCAGATCCAGCAGGCGATTCATCTGATCCTGCATGCTCCGCAATTCACGTAACGGGTTATACTTCACAATCGCCATCCCGCACTTCTCCTTTTTCCGGCAAATGTATCCGGAGGATACCACCCCATGCGGTGAAATCAAGGATTTTTATTTGAGATGCTTACCCTTTGGAATACTGTGTTTGAGTTTCTTGGAGCCGTCGAAAAGGGAGTTTTTTGTTGCGGCCCTCTTTTCCTTCAGGTCTTTCTTCTCATAATCACCTTCCAGCAAAACTTCCGCTTCATCGGCCAGTCTTTCTATCATCTCTTTTTCGTTTTCCGTCATGGACCATACCCCTTTGCGAACCAACGCGTGTTGTATGCCGTTTCGATGAATCGAGAAACCTGAACCCATCACCCCCTTTTTCCCATATCAAGTACTGAAAGCGTAACAAACTTTCATCCGGGCGCAACCGTATGAATTCGCCGCGCCACTTCCCAGTAAGTGAATAACTACCTTACATATCAACCTTGTCCCTTGAATGGATAGCACTTATGTTTTAGTATGCATCCAATCCCGGGCTTCCGAAGAAGCCGGCCTCTGGAGAAATCATGCTCGAATACAAGGTAGTTGAAGTTACCACTGTTGCGGAAGATACCCTGGAAGAAGCACTGAACGAATGGACCGCCAAGGGATGGCGATTCGACGGCATGCAGTTCGCCATGCGGGAGTCGAGCAGAAGGCCGAGCATGGCTTTCGTCCTCTTCACCCGCGAGATGCCTTCGGAGGAGGACTAGATGGTGGAGAAACCGACCCTGTATCTCATTGACGGTTCATCGTATATCTACCGGGCATACTATGCCATCCGACATCTTTCGTCGCCGAAGGGTTTCCCGACCAACGCATTGTACGGATTCACCCAGATGCTGCTGAAGGTGCTGAAGGACCGGGACCCCGACCACCTGGCGGTTGTTTTCGACGTGGGGCGACAGACGTTCCGTACCGAGCTCTACCCGGAGTACAAGGCCAACCGGGCGGCGATGCCCGAGGATCTGGTCCCCCAGATAGGTCCCATCAAGGAAATGGTCCGCGCCTTCAACATCCCGGTGCTGGAAAAAGAGGGGTTCGAGGCTGACGACATTATCGGCGCGATTGCCCGGCAGTGCGAAGCAAAGGGGATGAAGGTCGTTGTGGTGACCGGTGACAAGGATCTCATGCAAATCGTCACCGACCAGGTAACCCTTCTCGACACCATGAAGGACAAGACCACCGGAATCCCCGAAGTGCTGGAGCGCTTCGGAGTTGAGCCGGGGTTGGTCGTGGACATTCTGGGTCTGGCGGGCGACAGTTCGGACAACATCCCGGGGGTGCCGGGAATCGGGGAGAAGACCGCGCTCAAGCTCATCCGGGAGTTCGGCTCCCTCGACACCCTTCTGGAAAGGGCGGGGGAAGTGAAAGGAAAGAACGGCGAACGGTTGCGGGAATTCGGCGACCAGGCGCGGCTCTCGCGTACTCTTGCCACCATCGATCGGGACACGCCTGTCGACTACCGCTATGAAGACCTGGCTGTCTCCCCCCCTGACATGAAAAGGCTCGCCGAGATGTTCCGGGAGTACGGCTTCACCACCCTCATGAAGGAATTGACCAGCGAAGCCAGTCTCTCAATCGACAACTACCATACCGTGCTTTTGGAGCACGACTTTTCCGAATTCCTCCGGGCTCTCCGGGAGACTCCCGTCTTTGCCGTGGATCTGGAGACCACCAGCCTCAATCCGCTGGAAGCCGAGATCGTCGGACTTTCGTTCTCCTGGCGGGAGCACGAAGCATTCTATGTTCCGGTCGGCCATTGTTATCCCGGCGCGCCTGTTCAGCTTTCCCGAGATCATGTCCTCCGGGAACTCGCTCCGCTTCTCAGTGACCCGCAACGACTGAAAATTGGACAGAATATTAAATACGACTATCAGGTTCTCCGGCGGTACGGCATCGAAATGCAGGGAATCCGCTTCGACACCATGCTCGCCTCCTACCTTCTCAACCCGGTCCGCTCCAGCCACGGCCTCGATTCCCTGGCAATTGAATACCTGGACCACAGGATGATTTCCTACGCGGAGGTAGCGGGCAAGGGGAAAGACCAGATCTGTTTCTCCCGGGTGCCGGTTGAACGTGCTTCGGTCTATTCCTGCGAGGATGCGGACGCCACCTTGCTCCTTCACCGGCTTTTTTCGCCCAGGATCGAGGAGGCGGGGATGGAGGCGCTCTATTACGACCTGGAGATGCCGCTGGTGCCGATCATCGCGGAAATGGAACTCCATGGCGTCATGCTCGACCTGCCCATGCTCCGGGAACTGTCCGGGATTTTCGGCGTCCAATTGTCCGACCTGGAGAAGAAAATCTTCAGTTGTGCCGGATGCGAATTCAATATCAACTCGCCGAAACAGCTGGGAGAGGTCCTGTTTGATCGACTGAAGTTGCCGGCCGGAAAAAAAACCAAGACCGGCTGGTCAACTGACATGGATGTTCTGGACAAGCTCTCCCGTGAACATGAGATTGCCGCCCTGATCCTCCGCTACCGGAGCGTTTCCAAACTGAAATCGACCTATACGGACGCCCTGCCCAGGTTGGTCGACCCGGCATCCGGAAGGGTGCACACCTCCTACAACCAGGCTGTCACCAATACCGGCAGGCTTTCCTCGTCGGAACCGAACCTGCAGAACATCCCCATCCGAACCGAGGAGGGAAGACAGATTCGCCGCGCCTTTATCGCCGGGGAAGGCGCCCTCATCCTTTCCGCGGACTATTCCCAGATCGAACTGCGGGTGCTTGCCCACCTTTCGGGCGATCGGGTGTTCTGCGATGCATTTGCCCGTGACGAGGACATCCATACCCGCACCGCCAGCGAAGTTTTCGACCTCATGCCGGGCTTGGTAACGCCCGAGATGCGCCGACAGGCCAAGACCATCAACTTCGGGGTCATCTACGGCCAGGGATCCTTCAGCCTGGCACGGGAACTGGGGGTCTCCACCAAAGTCGCCAAGGAATTCATCGACAGCTATTTCAAGCGCCACAGCGGCGCACGCGAATTTCTCGACTCCTGCATCCGGAGCGCGGAGCGGGACGGCTTCGTCACCACCATTCTCGGCCGCCGTCTGCCGATACCGGACATTTCCAGCTCGAACGGAAACATCCGGGCATTCGCCCAGCGCAACGCCATCAACTATCCCATCCAGGGATCCGCGGCTGACATCATCAAACAAGCCATGGTCAGGCTGCATGAACGGATGAAGAAGGAAGGCTTGAGGAGCCGGCTCATCATGCAGGTGCACGATGAACTGGTATTCGAGGTTCCGGAGGAAGAACGGCAACGAATGGAGATGCTGGTATGCCGCGAGATGGAGCACGCGGTGACGCTCCAGGTACCTCTCAAGGTCGAGATAAGCTTCGGAAGGAACTGGAGCGAGGCGCACTGACGGATTCGGCAGTCGGGGTTATCCTTCGTTCTCTTCGGACGACTCCGACTGCCGTTTTTTTGATAAATTCAGGGGGGCGGGTTCACGGCAAAAGTAAAGGGAATCGGATTTCCCGATCCCCTTTTCTTTCAGCCTCTCCACTCTGCCGTGGGTTGAGGGCCTCACAGCGAGTTCCTCAATAGTTGGGTCCCTTTGTGCCGCTTCAGGCAAACCCGCGCAATGGGGCAGCACACCGCGATCTGAAAGAAACCCTTTTCACGAATATTCCGCTTGGGCTTGATAACCTCACGAGCATGGCAGAGAGACTTACGGGTAAAGAGTACCCCAGGGAGCGGAAAAAAGCAAGGAACTTGTGTCTCCTCCGGCTCTACGGAACCCCTCCTATGCAAGAAACTCCAACAGTTTCGCGATATCCATCATAAGCCTCTCGAAGCCTGCCGGCGTAAGCGACTGCGGACCGTCGGAAAGCGCCTTCTCCGGGTCCGGATGGACCTCCACCATGACCCCGCTGGCACCCGCAACCAGGGACGCCTTTACCATGGGTGCGACAAGGCTTCTCCTGCCGGTGGCGTGGGAAGGATCGACAACGATGGGCAGGTGGGACAACTCCTTTATCAGGGGGACAACGGCCAGATCAAGGGTGTTGCGCGTTGCCGTTTCAAAGGTGCGTATCCCCCGCTCGCAGAGGATCACCGAGGGATTCCCCTCGGCAAGAATATATTCGGCCGCCGCGAGAAACTCCTCGATGGTGGCGCTCATCCCCCTTTTCAGGAGGACCGGTTTCCGGATCTTCCCCAGTTCGCGCAGCAGTTCGAAATTCTGCATATTACGGGCGCCGACCTGGAGCAGGTGCGCGTACTCCCCCACAAGCCCGACGGTCTCCGGGCTCATCACCTCGGTCACAAAGGGAAGGCCCGTTTCCCGGGAGGCGAGGGCCAGGAGCTTCAACCCCTCTTCCCGCAGCCCCTGGAAGGTGTGAGGCCCGGTCCGGGGCTTGAAAGCCCCTCCGCGCAGTATATCGGCGCCGGCGGCCTTCACGGCGCGGGCGGTCTTCAGTATCTGATCCTCACTCTCCACCGCGCACGGACCGGCCATGACGACCGGTCGCCTCCCCGAACCTATCTCGATGTCCGCTACCCTTACGATGGTATTTTTCGGGTGAAAGTCCCGGGAGACGAGCTTGTAGGGTTTCGAGACATGGATAACCTCCTGGACCCCGGGAAGGTCGCGCACGGTGGCATCATCAACATACCCTTTATTGCCGAGGACGCCGATGGCGGTTCTCTCGCTGCCCGGAATCGGCGCAGCCGTGAATCCCAGCCTCTCGATTGCCTTGATGACGGACTCTATCTGCTTCTTTCCTGCCTGATGATTCATGACGATAAGCACGGGAACCTCCGTGGACTGAAGAACTATCGCGACAAAAGCCGGGAAAAAGGTATCACGAAACAGCCTTTGGTGGTAGTATTGATTTTCCTTTATTCTTAACCGGTTCGACGATACCGATGGCAGCGGCGACAAGCCACGGTCATGAATACCATTGGGAGGAAAAGCACCGTGCGTCTCAAGGAGGAACAGATTGACAAGCTTGCGGCAAGAATAACAACCGTTCTGACCGATACTGCTCTTGCCGTTTCCAAGGCGGAACGGACGCGGATTCACGACTGCATACGGAACGTGATTCAGGCAGACATCAAGGCGGAGGACGACCTGGAAAAGGAAGCCGAGGCGCTCCTTGAGAAGACGCTCCGCGCCGCAGGGGGCGGAGGTGACATCGACCGCCACAAGATGCTGAAGATGATTAAGACAAAACTGGCACAGCAGAAGAAGATGGTCATCTGACCGACGTCTATCGCCGGATACGTGCCGGGTCAGGAGGGCACCATGCAGATTTCCGAAGAACGCATTTCTCACATCGCCCACAAGATTCTCGACAGGCTCTGGGCCGACGATCTTGTTGATTTCCCTGATGAAGCACGGGCACTGAGCGCCATCAAGGCGTCTCTCAGCGACTACTTCTCCGTCGCCGACGAGATAGACGCCTTTGTCAGGAAAAAGCTTTCCTCCTATTCCCAGGCAAAGGTGCCGGGAAGCAGGGAGTGGGAAGTTTTATATCAGAAATTCTACCGGGAAGAAGCAGCAAAGAAAAATTGGTGAACTTTTCAAAATAATAACTTGATTTTTCCCTGAGCCCTGTTTATATTTTACGGCGTGATTAGCACTCAGATGTTTTGAGTGCTAATATTTTTTCCAAAACAATTTCCATATCCAAGCAAGAAAGGAGAATGAAGGTATGAATCTGAGACCCCTGCAGGACCGCATCATCGTGAAAAGGCTTGAAGAGGAGAACAAAACCTCCGGTGGCATCTATATCCCCGACACCGCAAAGGAAAAACCCCAGAAGGGCGAAATTATCGCCGTGGGCAAGGGCAAGATCACCGAAGACGGCAAGGTTCTCCCCATCGATGTCAAGGTGGGCGACAAGGTTCTCTTCGGAAAATATGCAGGCACCGAAATCAAGATCGAAGGCGTGGACTACCTGATCATGCGTGAAGACGACATTCTCGGCGTAATCGAATAACGGATATCGACCCGATTTTCCAAACAACCGACCATCTATCTCCAAGGAGGATACAGCGATTATGGCAGCAAAGACCATCAAATTTGACCAGGACGGAAGGAATTCCATCCTGAAAGGCGTGAACACCCTTTCGGACGCGGTAAAAGTGACCCTCGGCCCCAAAGGCCGCAACGTCGTGATTGAGAAGTCCTTCGGTTCCCCCGTTATCACCAAGGACGGCGTGACCGTGGCCAAGGAAGTGGAACTGGAAGACAAGTTCGAGAACATGGGCGCCCAACTGGTAAAAGAGGTCGCATCCAAGACCTCGGACGTTGCCGGTGACGGCACCACCACGGCAACCGTTCTCGCCCAGGCCATCTACAGCCAGGGCGCCAAACTGGTCGCAGCCGGCAACAATCCCATGGACATCAAGCGCGGCATCGATCAGGCGGTCGAAACGGTCGTGGCCGAATTGAAAAAGATCTCGAAGCCCATCAAGGACCACAAGGAAATCGCCCAGGTCGGTACCATCTCCGCCAACAACGACAAAACCATCGGCGATATCATTGCCCAGGCAATGGAAAAGGTCGGCAAGGAAGGGGTCATCACCGTCGAGGAAGCCAAGTCCATGGAAACCACCCTGGAGACCGTGGAAGGGATGCAGTTCGACCGCGGTTACCTCTCCCCCTACTTCGTCACCGATCCGGAGCGCATGGAAGCGGCTCTGGAGAACGTCAGCATCCTCATCCATGACAAGAAGATCAGCAACATGAAGGACCTTCTCCCGGTTCTGGAGCAGACCGCCAAGTCCGGAAAGCCGCTCCTCATCATCGCCGAAGACATCGAAGGCGAAGCCCTCGCCACCCTCGTTGTCAACAAACTGCGCGGCGTGCTGAATGTCTGCGCCGTCAAGGCCCCCGGATTCGGCGACCGCCGCAAGGCCATGCTGGAAGACATCGCCATCCTCACCGGCGGCAAGGTCATTTCCGAAGAGCTCGGCTTCAAGCTCGAGAACACCTCCATGGATATGCTCGGCAACGCCAAGAAGATCACCGTGGACAAAGACAACACCACCATCATCGACGGCGCCGGTTCCGAGGCCGATATCCAGGGCCGCGTGAAGCAGATTCGCGCACAGATTGAAGAGACCACCAGCGACTACGACCGCGAAAAACTCCAGGAGCGTCTCGCCAAGCTGGTGGGCGGCGTAGCCGTCATTCGCGTCGGCGCGGCAACCGAAACCGAGATGAAAGAGAAAAAGGCCCGCGTGGAAGACGCCCTCCACGCAACCCGCGCGGCGGTCGAGGAAGGCATCGTCCCCGGTGGCGGCGTCGCGTATCTCCGCACCCTGCCCGCTCTCGACGGCCTCAAGCTCTCCCACGACCAGCAGTTCGGGGTCAACGTCATCAAGCGCGCCCTGGAGGAGCCTATCCGTCAGATCGCGGCGAACGCCGGAGTTGAAGGCTCCATCGTGGTGGACAAGGTAAAGGCCGGAAGCGATGCATTTGGTTACGACGCGGCCGAAGACCAGTACGGCGACATGGTCCAGGCCGGCATCATCGACCCGACCAAGGTTTCCCGTTCGGCACTGCAGAACGCCGCTTCCGTGGCCGGTCTCATGCTGACCACCGAGGCGATGATTGCCGAGAAGCCCAAGAAAGACAGCGGCCCCATGATGCCTCCCGGCGGCATGGGCGGCATGGGCGGCATGGGCGGCATGGATTACTAAGATCCGCCTGGAAGCTTTTTCCGATAAAAAAGGGAGCGGCGGTATGCCGCTCCCTTTTTTTGCGTTTTGACATCGTTCCGGCTATCATTTTCGCCGGCGATGTAAGGGGCCAAAGTGACTGAAAGGACATAAGGGACTGAGGGCACCCTGATTACTTCTCGATGCCGACCCGGGCCATGACCCCCGCCTTGAAGTAGTGTTTGATCTCCCGCATCTCGGTAACCAGGTCCGCCGCCTCGATGACCTCCGGCGCCGCGTTCCTGCCGGTGAGCACCAGTTCCACATGCTCCCCCTTGTCCCGGATCAGACACAGAAGCTCTTCGACCGAAACCAAGCCGTAGGAAACAGCGGTATTGATCTCATCAAGGATCACCAAGTCATATCGACCGCAGATTACGGCTTCACGGGCCATTTCAAAGGCCTTTCGGGCCATCAGCACTGCTTCCGGCGCCGGCTTCCCCCTGCCGAGCCATCCCTTGTGCCCCATCTGGAGGATGGTGAAGCAAGGGGCAAACCTTTCGGCAGCCAGATGCTCTCCACAGCGCTCACCCCCCTTCGCGAACTGGATCATATAGACCGCAAGTCCCCGTCCGACGGCCCTGAAGGCCAACCCCAAGGCCGCCGTGGTTTTGCCCTTGCCGTTGCCCGTATATACCTGAACCATCCCCTTATCAAGCATATGCCCGTCCATGGAAACCGCCTGGTCAATCCTGGAAATTTGGTCAATTCGAAAAAGTTTCAACCCGGTGACGGAAACTGTCAAGAATAAAAAAGCACCCCGCTGGCGATGAGAGGCCCTCTCTTGCGGGAATCTTGTCCTTGACAGTTCAGGGAGGTTTTGTTATTCATGGTGACACATCATGGGCGATTAACTCAGCGGGAGAGTGCTACCTTCACACGGTAGAAGTCACTGGTTCGATCCCAGTATCGCCCACCATGAAAACTCAAGGGGCCTGTCTTCATCGGCAGCCCCTTTTTTCGTTGAAATGCGCAACTCCTCTGTGCAGCCCCCAGTACCCTTGCCCAAACAGTATGCATATGTCCTTCGTTTCGACGCACTGGTTGAAATGATTGCCGAATTCAGGAGTACGCACAGCCACAACCCATTCTTTTTTCTCAAAAAACCCGGAAAAAATATCTCTTTAACCCCTCATAATTACTATAAAATATTACAACATAACGATATTATTATAATTTTGAACTGATTAAATAAGCGGCAAATCGATGGAATCCTTTTTATGATATCGCTTTTTCGATTTTTCCACAGCGTATTCCACAACTCTTCCACACCTGATGTTGGTGTCTAATCTTCCGGAAAATTGAAATCGGCCGACTAACGGAAAGACCAGGCGCTCCCACGGAATACAGGGCAAAAAAAACCCGTATCTGGCAGGATACGGGTTCAATGGGAGGTATTGATCCGGAGGATTGACATGGCTTTTTTCTGAATACATTTCTTTAAGCATGTTTCATGCCAAAAACATTTCGACTGTAACTCCATGCACCAATGCCGACTTGCCCTTTCCGACCACCTTGCCGAATCCCCCATGGAAACCGCAAAAGCACCATTCCATGCCCCTTTTCAGGTATGCATGGCCCGAGGTTTCCCCGCATCACCCCACGTCAACGCACCGGATCCCTTCCGGCCGCCATGCCGGAGAGATGACAAAAGAACCTTTTTCCTCATCATCGGCACGGAGCGAGCCGAAAGTAACGGAAAATTCCCCGTAGCGGTCATTCACTTCATCCATGGCACGCGCGACAGACTGCTTCTTGCGAGCCTCGTTGAACAGCGGCAATTGCTCGCCTTCGTGACGGAGGCCCGAAAGACAGACGCCGAGGAGCCTCACCGGCTGCTCCAGAGTGACCGAATCCAATATTCCGACAGCGGCCCGGTAAATATCGTCACTGAGACTGACAAACAGGGGCAGGGTCCGTTGCTTGCCGAAACTGCTGAAAAAGTCGGCATACCTGACCTGAAGACGCACCGTCCTGCCGCTGACCCCGTACCGCCTTGCCCTCCTTCCAACCATTTCCGAAAGCTGAAGGAGGTACTTCAAAATATCTTCCCGCCGTTCGATGTCTTGCTCCAGCGTCATGGAATGACCCACCGACTTGACCGGTTCCGCCTGCTCCGCCGGGACCACGGGCGTATCGTCGAGACCCTTTCCCATACGGTGAAGGCATTCGCCGACAATTCCAAACCTCTTTGTCAAAATTTCGACGGGAAACCGCCCCAGTTCGCCACAGCTGGTTATGCCGAGGAGTCGTAATTGCCTCTCCGTCTTCCTGCCGATACCGCACATATCACTGACGGGGATCTTTTCCAGTACCCCGGCCACCATATCCGGCCCGATTATCGTGAGTCCGTCCGGCTTCTCCATGTCGGATGCCAGTTTTGCCAGCATCTTGTTGGGAGCGATGCCGATGGAACAGGTGATGCCGAAGCGATGACGGATGCGCGATTTCAGGAGCATGGCGATATTTTCCGCGGAGCCGAACAGCCTCAGGGAACCGGTCACGTCCATGAATGCCTCGTCGATGGAAAAGACCTCCACCAGTGGCGTGTAGTCCAGCATCATCCGGATGATCCCGGCCGAGGTGTGGGTGTAGCGGCGGTTGTTGCCCACGACCAGGATCAGGTCGGGGCAACAGCGCTTTGCCTCCCACACCGCCATGCCGGTTTTCACCCCATACCTTCGTGCCTCATAGGACGAAGTGGTGATCACCGTGCGCTTGGCCGATCCGATGACCGCCACCGGCTTGCCCCGCAGGGCCGGGTTCATTGCCTGCTCCACCGAGGCGAAGAAGGCGTTCATGTCGATGTGGAGGATGGTACGGCGCTGCATAATCTATGGCTCCACTAAACTTGAAAGTGTTTTCTTCAAGAAGGCAAAGGCGATCCGCTCCTGCTCCAGGCGGACGTTTTCGCCGAGGATGTTGTCTCTCAGGTCGGAATAGAGGCGCCGTTCCCTCTCGTCAAGATTGCCGAGGTCGGCGGGGCAGCGCTTGTCGTCGTCCTCCCTCACCCACAGGCGGCGGAATTCCATGAGGGTCTCCCGGTCCATGAGCAGGGAGCGCGCGCCGGGGAAAAAGCCCCGGAGCCGGGAGAGGATGGAGAAGCCGTGGGTGTCGATATCTCCCCAGTAGAGGATCTCCTTCTCCCCGAGCCAGGCGGCGTCCCGCAGCGACGAGATGCCGTAGCCCAGGCCGAAGACCACCATCGACCTTGCCAGGGGTGGAAAGCTCAGTCCGTTGGTCTTGTTCTCCGTTATCACCACCCGGTCGCAGGGGGGATCGAGGGTGATAAATTGATGGAGCGGGACGCTGATATCGTTTACGCCCCATGGGCCCGCGCACTCCGGGTCGAGGATGCGGAAACGGATCAGCGGCTCGTCGTAGCGGAAGCCGTAGCGCCGCTCGAAGCCGTGGCCCGACAGGGAGGCGCATTCCGGGTCCGCGGCCTCCGGCGGGAGGACGATATCCAGCAGTTCCCGCAGAAGCGATTTATGCTGTTCGATGAACTTGCTGTCCACGCCCGCTATGTCCAGCTCCCTGATGTAGCGGCCCGGCCTGGGATTATCCCGCAGGAAACGGCATACCGCCAGCGCCGCTGGCCAGGCCTCCCGGTTCTCCAGGGCCCTCATCGGCTTGCGCTCCAGCCACTCTTTCAGGAGCGGCTGTTCCCCGAGGGTCTGTTCCGCCAGGGCCTTGAAGGCGGCGAAATCCTTCCCCTTGCCGAGGAAACGGAGAAAATCCTCCCCGGTCTCGAAGCGGATGCGATCCGGGAAACGCTGGACACCCAGCTGACGGTGGTTGACCTCCGCGAATTCCAGGGAGTAGCCGAAGCCCCTCGCCTCCCTGCTCCCTTCGCGCAGGCGGTTCACCCAGGCCCGCACCTCGGCGAAACGCTCCAGGGCCTCAAGGGCGGTGACCTTGCGGAACGGGACATCGAGGGGGAACAGGGACTCGCCGCTGAGCCATGCGGAGAGGACGCGTCCCGATCGCCAGATCTTCAGCGCTTTTTCCCTGACGGTTTCGGGCGCGATCACGGCCTTGCTCCGGCGAGGTAGCGTTCCTTCTCGGCATGGTATTCCGCCAGGGTCAGGTTGCGCACCATGGAGTCGGCGCCGTCTTCATTATAGATGTAGTGCACCGAGCGGATGTACTCCTCGATGATGTGGATCTTCTGCAGGGGGGTGACGATGAGCAGTTGCAGGTTCAGTTTCTTGAACAGTTCCAGCCCGTAGCGGGTGCTTTCGTCGGAGCCCTTGCCGAAGGCCTCGTCGATAACCACGAAGCGGAAGGAGCGGGACTGGACCGTGCCCCATTCCAGGCCGAACTGGTAGGCCAGGGCCGAGGCCAGGATGGTGTAGGCCAGTTTCTCCTTCTGCCCGCCGGATTTTCCGGCGGTGTCCGAGTAGTATTCCTTTTCGCTGTTGTCCTCCCGCCACCGCTCGCCCGCGGAAAAGGTGAACCAGTTGCGCACATCGGTGACCTTGCGGGTCCATTTGCGGTCCGGCTCCACGAATCCATCACGGCCGTTGAAGCGGTCAATGATGTCCTTGACCTGGAGGAACTTGGCCTCGTTGTAGATCTCGCCGTCGCCCAGGGTATGGGAGAGGCACTGCTTCAGTTCCTCCTGGAAATCACGCACCTCCTTGTCCGCGGTCCGGTCGCTCATCAGTTCGATGTAGGTTCCGGGCGCGTATTCGATCTCCCGCAGCGATCGGTTGATGGTGCGGATTTTTTCGGCGATCTGCTGTTTTTCCTTCTCCATCTGGTTCTGGAGCAGCACGATGTCCTTGATGGTCTCTTCGTTGAGCAACTGCTTGAAGCGCGCCTCATGGCGGGGCAGGTCCTGTTCCCGCAGGGCCTTCAGCATGGTCGCGAATTCGCCCAGGGCTTCCAGACCGGCGTCCGTCTCCGCGGTTTCGGCCGGATAGGCGTGCTTGTAGTCCTTCATCTGTCCGAGAATCTTTTCCGTGATCCGGTGGAGCCTCTTGTCCATCGCTTCCCGTCGGGAATCGAGAGCATCGCGGGTCTCCCTCTGGATTCGGTCATAGTTTTGCAGGGTAAGTACCGCGTCCTTTTGCACCCCCCCGCGAACCTCGTCGAGTTTCGCGGTGAGTTCCCGCCGCCCTTCTCCTTCGAGCGCGGCGGCAAGGGTTTCCGCCTCGTCCCGTTCGGCCCGGCGGCCGGAGAGCCGCTCTTCGAGTCGACCCGCCTCCTTGTTCAGGCCGTCCTGCCGCGCCGTCTTGATGGTGATCTCCTCCCGGACACCCTGCAACTGCTCCCGCAGCAGCCGCAGGGTGTCGGAACTCCGCTCCAGCTCGCTCCGCTCCTCTTCCAGCAGCTGGATCCGTTCGGTCAGCGGCTCCCAGCTGATGGCGACATAGTCGGCAAAGGTGAGCAGGTCGCGTACACCGTCCCGCTTTTCCGTCAGCAGCCCCTGGCGCCGATTCAGCTCGGCGAGCCGGCCCGCGGTTTCCTGTGCCGTCCGTTCCACCTGGATTTTCTTGCTCTCCAGGGCCTTGATCTTTTCCCTGTTATCCCACCCCAGCACATACCGGCTCCGGTCGTGAATGGAACGGCGGTCGTCCTTCTCGTGGCGCTTGCCGCCCGACTTAATCTGGCCGTTGCGGGTCATCGCCCAGGGGAGGCGGCGGAACATCTCCAGGTCCTCGCAGCAGGTGTAGTCGAAGCGTTCCGCCAGTTCCCCGAGAAGCCAGCCGTAGAAGGGGGTGTCCGGCTTGACCAACATCTTCCGCGGCAGCGAATCGGGGTCCGCCGCCGGGGAAGCCTCGCCGCCCGACATCTCTTTGGTCCGGTAATAGACGAGCCTGCCGTGCAGGTTGGTGCGCTCCACGTAGTGGCTCACCTGACCGTACAACGCCTCGGGAACCAGCAGGCTCAGGCCGAAATTGTGGAGCAGCCGCTCGATGGCGCCCTCCCAGGTCGCGGCCCGGCCGTCCACCTGGAGGAGCTCGCCGGCAAAGGGGAGTTCCTCTTCAGCGATTCCCAGGACCTCCGCCATTTCCCGGCGGATGGTCAGGTTCTTCATGGGGATGTTGCTGGTGCGGCGGCGCAGGGAGTCGATCTCCTCCGTCAGGGACTCCCGTTCCGCGCACAGCGATTTCACCTCCACTTTCTGGTCGGTTTCCTCATTCTTGGAATCCTCGAACTCGGCCGTCAAACGGTGGAGCAGGGCCTCCCCCTCCCGGCGGTTGCGGAAAAAGTCCTCTTCGCTCCCCGCCGGCTTCAACCCGACGGCCAGGGCCAGCCTGCGATACTCCTCCTCCCGGAGCAGCTTGTCGTCCCGTTCCCGGACAAGACCGGCGATCTCGTCGGCCAGGGCCCGCAGACGGCGGCCGCCGCTGTCGTCGATGCCGGTGAGAAGCTCCCCCTCACGGCGGCGCAATTGGCGCAGTTCCTCCTGGACCGAAGCGAGCCGCGAGGCGGTCTTCTCCATCTCCAGCTCCGCCCTGTCGATATCCGTTGTAAGGAGGCCGACCTTCAACGAGGCGAACCAGGCGGCCAAGGCCTCCCGGCAGGCGCGCAGGTCCCGAATCTCCGCGGCCAGGTCACGGTAGCGCTCGCCGTCCGCCGCCAGGGGTGTGAGGCGCTCGATCTGGCGCTTGGCCTTGAGCACCGCCTCATGGGCCCGGTTGAGGTTGTCGAAATTGCGCCGCAGCGCGTCGATGCGGTTGTCCATGTCCGCGGCTTCCAGCATGTGATTGCGCACGAAATCGGTCAGGTTGCCCACCGACTTCATGGACACGGTCTGGTAGAAGAGTTCCAGGGCCTGTTCGTTCTGGATGCCGAACAGGTAGCGGAACCGGGAGCTGTATTCCTTGAAGTTGTCCAGCACCGTCACCCGTTTCAGCCGCTTCAGCCTTTTCTTCAGGTCGAGGATGTCGCTGCCGAAATCACTGAAGTGTTCGGCGATGGAAAGCGGCGTCTCCGCCACCACGAAAAAGCGCTCCGGGTTGCGCTTCTGGTCCTTCAGCCAGAACACCTGTGCCAGGCTTACCCCCTGGCTGAACCCGGCATTGTGGAAATGGGCCAGGAGCACGGTAAAGGTGTCCTCCCCACGCAGGTTTATCGCCCTGGCCGCCTGGGTGTAATCGTCCTTCTCGCTCTTATACTCGCCGCGGATGTAGGAATAGAGGTCCCGCTCCTTGCCCACGGCGCCGGCCGCCTTGTTGTAGACGATGCGGTGGTGGGGCACCAGCAGCGTGGTCACGGCGTCCACCAGGGTGGACTTGCCCGAGCCGATATCGCCGGTGAGCAGCCCGTTGTGGCCGTCCGGGTTGATAGTCCAGACCCGGCGGGTAAAGGTTCCCCAGTTCAACACCTCGAAGCGGCTCAGGCGAAAGCCGGTCAGGGTGTCGTCTGCCGTGAAATCAAGCGGAAGCGTCTGCATGGGCCAGGTACTCCTCCAGTCTGCGGTCCATCTCGGCCAGCCAGTCCCCGTCCACCATGGCCTTGATGATCCGTCGCACCTCGTAGTTCTCCTCATCCTTCTTCAGCCGCCGCAGGAACCCGAAATCCGCAACCTTGGCGATGTGGCCGTCGATCTGGTCCACCAGCCGGGCCTCGTTGCTCCGCTCGCCGAGAAAGACGCGTAGCATCTCCACGATCTGGTCGCGGCTCAGAATAAGCCGGGTCTCGCCGCCCGCGGCGTCCAGTTCCACCAGCTTTTTCCGCAGCAGCACGCAGAGGAGGCTCACCGGGTAACTGAGCGGCCGCCGCTGGATCAGGCGCGGCAGGGGCTCGGTTCCCTCCTCCTCATCGGTCGCTTCGGGCCGCTGGCGGAGAAAGGCGTATCCCTCCGCTTCGTCCACGTAGAGCCGGAGGCCGATCGCGGCCACGTAATCGCCAACCGCGGCCTGATTCTGCAGAAGGTCGCGCCACTGCTCCGGGTGCTGGTCCTGGTAGAGAACGCCTTTGAACAGGTGGATGAGGACGATGGAAACAGGCCGGGAAAGGTCGAACGAGTCGTTCATGATATTTTCCTATCTTACAAAAATGACCCTCGGCAACGAAACTCGACGTACCTCTCCCGCCTCGGTGCTGAAGGACAGCTGCTCCTCGACATCGTCGGTCACCAGGGCGCCTTCCCTGTGAGCCAGCTCCAGGTAGGTGACCAGCTCGGCCAGCCCCTTGCGGATGGGGTAGAGTTCCACCAGCCGGGACAGGGAAATCTGGGGCCTGGTCTGCAGGGCCGTGCGGATATTCCCCCGCAGTTCGGCCTCGTTGACGAAGTTGCGGCGGTACAGGGCATCCACCTGGATATCCGCCTCGCCCGCGGTAACGCGGGAATCGCCGATGACCGCGCTTTTCGTCGGCGTGAAGAGGCCGCGCGCCATGACCAGCTCCAGCTCCGGCCGGATGTCGTCAAGCATGGCGAAGTCCCGTTCGCCAGGAGGCGCGTCCTTGATCGCCACGGCCTTCTTCTCGATTCCCCTGACCAGCTCCATGATACGTCGATTTTCCAGATAGCCCTGTTCGTCCAGGAACCTGCGCAGCTGCTCCACCAGCATGCCGGTGGTCTTGTACACCTTTTCCCCGGCATCCATGAGGCTGAACTTGATCCCGGACAGAAACGGCGAGGGATTGAGGGCTCGCACCTCCTCCAGCCCGTAGACCGCCTCCAGCAGCTCGGCCAGCTCCTCCTGGCGGGGAGCGGACATGAGGAATTCCCAGAAGGCGTGAAAACTCTTTCCCTGGTCCGATTCGCGGATAGCGTCCTGCTCCCGGAAGATTTCGTCCAGGAGCTTCCCTTTCGGCTTGTCGCTGAGGGCAATCCGCTCCCGGATCTCGCGGTCCAGGGCGCGGAAGTTGTATTCCACCTGGCGGAAGTCGGCCAGCAGTCGTCGGGCCGTTTCCTCCACCTGAAAAAAACGCTCCTTCACCTGGGTCGCGTCATAGGTCTCGACGATTCCGATCCGCAGCCGTTCGATTTCCGCGTCGATTTCCTCCTTGCGTCGCTCCAGTTCGGCGATACGCGCAGACGGGTCGATGCTCGTCTTGCGTACCAGCTCCTTGAGGAGATCGAACACCGCCAGAAGGCGCGACTCCGTGCCGATGAACTGACGCTGCTCCAAGCTCTGCAGCCATTCAACGGCCTTCTCCGTTGCCGGGGTAAGGTCGAATTCCGGCTCGTCGCCCGCATCCGTATAGTATTTGCGGAGAAACGGAGTCTTGCCGCCGGCCCAGTCCTCCAGGTAGGCGCGCGCCTGCTTCGGGTACCTCTCTTCCCCGTAGATCTCCCGCAAATGGAAGAGGTAATCATCCAGGCGGGAGGTGATCTCGGCCTGGGGAAGGGAGCGCTGGTTGGGTTGGATGAACACGAGGAAGAGGAAGCTGATGATGAGGGGGGCGTTATCGGCCGCAATCAGCCGCAGCGTGGGATGGGTCTGCTTCAGTTTTTCCAGGTAGTCGTGGTCCATGCGCCTCAACTCTCGGGGCGACGATCCCCATGTCGGACGGCGTTCGCCTGTTTTTCATAAAAAACGACGCCGACCCGCCGGATATGGTCAAGGAGGTCAGGGTCATCAATCCGATGCAGCAGGGAGAGGTCTATCTTGTAGGGTAACAACAGATCGTCCAGTTCGTTTTCCAGCTTCAGCAGTTCGGAAAGAGTAACAGTCTCCCCTTCGATGGTGAGGTCGATGTCGGAGCCGTTACGATAGTTACCTTTGGCGCGGGAACCATAGAGTATCACGGTTTCTATGTGCGGGCGGGCGGAAAACACGCCGTTTATCTTATCGATAACAGCCTGTTTGAGGCCGAATTTCGCACCCATATCGTCAGTCGGCATCTTTCAAATCCTGCATTCTATTTTCAAAGGCCATGAACAGGTCATGATAAACATCGGTCACCTTCTCCGATATTTCGTGGGCAATTTCCCGGTTGTAGGCATGTGAAGTCTGGTTCCGGCTTTGAATCATTTCCATCCACCCCTCGCCATCGATAATCAAATTTCTCCGAAATGCTTCACGCGTTGCATCACGCGATGCCGGTGATCGAAGTATTTCCCTGATATTCAAAGTAATCCTTCATAACGTTCCATGCCAGCTCATGGGTGAATTCGAAGGCCTGGATCAGCCCTTGTACTTCAAGCTCCGACAGAGGACGTTGGCGGCTGAGTTCCACCCCATTGCTGAGTTGCAGGAGCGCCTTTTGATAATGGTTGAAACGTTGTTGCCAACGGATGTCTTGATGGTCCATGGGTCATTCTCCTCTTATTGAAAAGGGATCAGGGCCTCCTTCACCCTGAGTGCTGCCTCTTCCTGAGCTATCCCCGCGATGTCCACTCTCAGGTCGGCACGTTTGTAGGTGCGACCAAAATAGCTGATATCCGCCCTTATGTCCCGGAGATAGTAACGTTCGATTACTCTTTGTATTCCGGAGGACGCCATCCAGCCGGAGCCGTTTCAATATTCCATACATCTTCAAACACGTACATACGATGTACCAGATCATGGGGAGTAACCCCTCCCTTATGACCCTCAATCCAATCCTTTCTGTCAAGAGTCCCGATCACAAGGTAATCATTGCCGAGCAGCTCCGGCATCTCGCTGCCGATGCGTTCTGCCATCAGGGATTCTACCTCATCTTTTCTCGCGATAATCAAATCACACGAGAGACAGAACTTGCAAAGTTTATTCAGCAGAAAGAGCTGTCGCGGCTCGATGTGAATCACCAGGGGAAACTTGCGCAGCCTCGTCTTTGCCCCGCATTTGGGACATCTGGTGAAGGCATTGTCCGCATAGGGACTCAGGAAAAATCGATGCCGCTTCTTCATGACAGATCCCTCCCACGGGCAAGGATGTCGGATGATTCATTTGATTTCGTTGACCCCTTAAGAGGCCAATCGGTCACCCGATCCAAACAAACGCTCCCCGTTGAAATGGACCATGTGCGTCGGAGTTTCGGCAATCCATACCTCCGTTCTCCAGGCAATCTCCTCGGCATAACGCGCCAGATCGTCCCTTGTCGCAAATGCCGACACATACAGCAGGTCGGCCGTAGAGCGCCTGAACAGTGTAGCCAGTTCGTCGCGCCGTTTTTCATCAATCGGGCCGTGACTTGTGACGGATTCGACAAGCAAGAGCCAATTCTTCGCGGGATAATGAAGGATTACATCCGGCAGCATGTTGCCGTGCACATCAACTTCTACTCCAAGAGTCCGCAATCTTTCTTCGTCAAAATACTCATATTTACCCCCAGCATCGTTTGCATAGAGAACCCTGCTCCCTGGGACGAAGTGTGGAACGAATTCCTCAATGATACTCTTGATGAGTTGGGAATGCTCTCCCGGCGACAGCAGTATTGTCATGCCGTCAGCGGTTGTAATCGGCACTCTGGACATTTCACGCTCCATAGCCATTTACCGGCTTATCTAAGCCGCGTTATCAAACGGATGCTACTCATAGTCTGTAGACCAAAAAACCTCTTTTTGGCACAATACATACAGTTACAGCGTTATCGATAATTCAAAAAGCTGAAAGCGAGGAGACCAAAATGACCATGGCAAAAAAAGCAATAGAAGGCATTTGCCCCGATTGTAATGCTCAGTTAGTGCTTGGCGAAGGTATAGTCGAAGGGGATACCTTCAGCCGCTATGCTCAATGCCCTCAGTGTGGCTTTGAGGGGGAACAGATATACGAACTGGTTTTTTCGGAAATTGTCGAAAAATAAGCCATTATCCATAATGGCAGAGGCTCAAAGGGATTATAATCCGCCAAAAAACCAAATTTGCACTTTTAGTCAAAAGGTATAGCAATTTCAAGCATAGAATTCACCAGTCTCTTGATATCCAGGACGCTCTTTCCATTTACCAGCACACCTACTTCCAGGGCGACCTCAAGGGATGATGCCAGCATGTTGGCGGACCCGATGTAGGCTTGGGTGTCATCCCCGAGAACTAACTTCGCATGGAAGGTCTCGAAAGGGAGTCGCCGTCCTTCATGGCGAATATAGTAGTCAAACATCCTCACCTGCAAACGGTCTATTTCACCTGCAATACCGGCAAGTGACGCTTTGGCCGAGTGGTAATCCCGAAGTATCAGTATCCTCTCCACTGGCTTTCCATCGGTCAATCTGAACATGCTGGCTATCCATTCAGCCCCAAACCTGTCAACAAATGGCGTTACAACAACAAGCCGAAACTTTGCTTCGCGGGCAATCCTGGCGAATACGGAGTCAGTGGCCCCCAGCTTTACGCAGTATGGTCCCTGCTCTGGTAGTGCCTCGCAAAACCTGCTCGGTGCCCCTGGCAGGGTCAGAACGACTTGGACTTCGTCCTTATCCTTGTGAACTTGTTGGAAATTTGTTGCTCCTGTCAGCTGTAGCGCCAGGTTCAGCATTTCTTGCTCTTCCAAAGCCGAAATCCACAGACCTGAGCCAGCTTTAGCTATGATTCCCACTGCCGCCATAGCGCGAAGTATCTGGGGGATACGAACCTTTTCATGGGCACCTAAGCCTGCTGTTCTTTCTATAAATTCCGAAGTCACAGCATGTTGCCCGGATTTCGCCATCACCCGAACAACTCGTTCTGTGGATGCAGGAAACGGCCATATCAACTCGAAGAATTTCTGGATAGTTTCGTTCTTCATGCTGTCGTCAACGCAAAGAAACCCACCATGTCGTTCTTATCACGAGACCATCGTGGCGCAGGCCCGTTCTTCAAGGCGCTCCGGGAAAGGAGCTGGTTGGCTGCAATACAAGTTGTTTCAGGGACCATGATGCAGCCGGGGCATGCACCTCCCCGGTGGTCACAGAGGGAGCCAGCGCTGCATTGCAGCTTGTTCACTGATAGCATCTGCTCCAGCACGGTAACGTTGAAATTGCGCCACATAGAGGAGAGGTTACCAAGATCCGGCGTCATACCACTCCTGTAAACGAGAAAGGCCAAATCAGCTGGGAAGATATATTCACCAAAGGAACCCTGTTCAAGCCCAGAATATTCCGAGATGGTAACGATAAACTGGTGAGCCATCGTGTGTAGTAGCATATAGGCCATGTTGTAGATTGTTCTTGCCACATCGGCTTTCTGGCTCTTGTATTGCTCAAGGAACGGCCCAAAGTCCTGGTAGCTTTCTACGTACCTTGCGCCGAATTTCATGCCGTTCGACAGTGGTGGATTCATTGGTAAATGGTTTTGTGCCAGCCATTGAATAACCATGGTTTCATCCAGCTGAACGTAAAAGGCTTCGTTCTTCTGATGTAGCACATAAATCGGTCGTTGGCCTTTCCTCACCGGTTCGAACGAACGCAGGCAGACGGGCATGACAAGGTTTTTCTGTTCAGTCGTGGGGCTTGCAGACACCCTCGTATATCCGTATGAATATTGAACCAGGTCGAGCTCCCGCAACATGAGCAGTCTCTTTATTCCCAGCTTCCCGAGAATGTCCCGCAAGTTCTTCTGGTATTCCTCTTTGACTTCCTGCTGACTGGTACCCTCTGGAGCAACGTCAGGCGGAGGGTTTATCAAATCGACGGTCGACTTCCGTAGGCCGCCTGAAATCACGAGTTGTTTCTTTTCCAGGAGCGAGTGCTCGATACCGAGTCGAATAGGGTCGTACTTGCGTGCGTAATCCTGCCGCGCCATGACCTGAGTGGTGAGTTCGGCGGGAATGGTAACGATGCGCTCCAGCCAGCCCTTTTGTCTCCAGTCCTCAACCATGTTGTCGAGCTGTTGCTGCAGGACGACGGCGGCATCTGCAGGCATCGATGCCTTTGCTGCTTTCATCCCGGCATAAGCTAGGTAGGCACCGCCTTGCCCGACACTCTCCAGGGCCGTCTTGATTTGGTCATCTGACACCGGCTGCTGTGGATAGTTGTAAATACTGAGCAGTTCCCCGGCGAGTTCAATCTGCTTGGTCGGATGCAGCAATTCGAATATAGATGTATCGGGGTAAGGGATGAATCTGTCGGTCTGGACGTAATGAAGCGAAGATGCCCTGTAAGAAACAGGCAGCATAAGCATTTCCTTAGGTTGATGCACTGTACCTTGTCGAATTTTTTCCTCAAGTAACTCTTTTGTCTTCGGGTCGCGCCTGGTCATTTCCTGCGTTGACGGGCATCCCTCCTTGCTGCACTTGAAGTACCAATCCGAGAACATTCCTGTGGTTGACTTGACAAGATAGAACTCCTTATTGCCACACTGGCAGGGTCTTTCCGGGAATAAAGATTCATAGTTTCCGCTCCAGTGCGCAAAGACAACATCAAGCTGTCCCCAACGGTGCCTGTCATCCCCCGGAGACTTTTTGCAATCGGTCCGGTTTTCCTGCTCTATATGGTTTCTCGCATAGTCGTCGACGTCAGTGTAGCGGTGAAGAAGGCCGCATTTCCCGCAGACAAAGTTGAGAGGGTCTGGGTAATATCCGATTTGCGTCGGTTCGAGCAATATGAACTGGTTGATATCAAACGCGGGCTGCTCCCGGTAATCTAAAAAGGCGGAACGTTCCAGGACCTGTTCCGGATAAATAGGCGGCCCAGAGGCAGCTCGGCCTAGACAATCCATGCCTGCATCAAACCAGTTGGAGATAATCTCCCTCATCTGTTCTTCAATCTGTTGGGTCACTACGGACACGATATTGGAATCATATCTGGTCGTCAGGACAGGAACCGATAGGAAGCAACCCCTACCGCCCTCAAACGTAAACAGCGACCCCGGGGCGTAGCTCGTGGCCAGTTGTACTTTTGAACGATTGATTACCGGACCCTTTTCAGACATGGCTACGCGTCTCCTTCGCTGTCCATCTCAGAAAATACAGCAGTCTGTTTCCGTACGTTTTTTGTTGCGATTAGCATCGCATCTTCGATTCTGGGCGTTTTCAGTATACCTTTCCCGACCCGCTCGGGCAGATACTTGCCTGCCATGATTACTCCGGCTTCATCGATATCGCGCAGGGATGTCATTGGCTTTTTCGCAACACGTGACCCGGTCCAGAATTTGTCGAGGTCCGTCAGGGTATCGGAGCGGTCGTTGAACTCAGTCACTAGCCGATGAATCTCGTTGAGTATCGAACTCTCGTAATACTCCTGATTGTTAGGTTGTCCTATTGCGTGAATTCCCCTTCCCCTAACGCCGACGGCATTCACTACGAAACTTCCGGCGCTCCTGAAGAATCCATCTGTGGTCATCGCTCTGATGAGTTTCTTCACTTCATGGGTGTTGTCAATCGGAGAGATGGAAGTCTTATCCGTAGCGCCCACAAAGAGCCTCTGCTCCTCACATCCGACCAGCCATGCCTGGAAAAGGCTGGGGACGACTCTCTTGAGGGCATTGTCCGCCCACCGTTCAATTGCAGCAGGGGTAATCATCCGTTCTAGGAACCGGTGGAAAATGTCATGTACCTCAACTATGTACCGGTCGCGACGTCGTTGTGGAACCGGAATCAAGAGACTGAACCCGACGTGTGTCCGCCCGACCCGTGACGATGCCTGAATATACTCGGCGATGTCAGTTGGAATCCCGGCGAAAAACATTGCGTTGAACTTATCGACGTCGACTCCGTGGGAAATAGCGGATGTGGCAACGATGTTCCGTAACGAATCTTGCAGCCCATCCGGTTTTGCCGTTTCGCTCGCGACCCGCATTATGTTCTGAATGGCCTTGACGTCAACCCCACCTGAAATGAGGTCTGTCCTGATATGGGACACAGGCAATCCTGCGGCAATATGAAGCTTTGGCGCCTCCCCCGACAGAGCATCGATGACCTGGTCGCCACCTTTCTTATTGGTAACGTAGGTGAGAGATATCCGGAACAAGTCGATGAGGCTTAGGAGAGATTCTGCATCTGCAGCCAACGTGTCAAGAGCGGCTGCGTGGTGCATCTTAAGCGGGCTTTCAGAAAGGGCATCCTTCAGCAGTGCCACTGCCGCAGCCGGGTCATCCTGAATGAGCTGCCACAGTTTCGAAATCATCACATGGAAAGCGGCCAGCACGTTAACAGTTGTGACCGTATGCAATCGGCCATTGGTCATGATGGAAACATAAACCCTCATCCATGGCGCATACATTTCGGCCATTCTTTCCCTGGCGTCGGCCGGCGCAGCATCAATGGATGCCTGCCGTAAAGGATTCGGCGCCTTTTCAGGATGCGCATAGAAGCTTTCATAGATGGAAGTCCCCGGATAGGGAAACTGCAGGTGCCGCCGCTGGTACAATGCTTCTATCTGCTTGCCAGGCGTCGATATGGTTGCCGTGGCTGCTACTACCTTCGGCATCCTTGGCTTCCCACCTTCGCCGCACACTACCCTTGTCCCAAGCAACGGAGAGATTCCGAGCAACAATTGCTCAAAAGTGGTCTCGAAAAGGCCGGCGAATGTGCCAAGACTTTCTTCGAGCAGATGTGCCTCGTCCTGAATCATCAGCGATGGGAAAGGGTCATGAAATAGCTCGTCTCCATCTGCAAAGGCAGGTGCGACGCGGGTCAGTGCATGATTGTCAAGGGCCGCCTGCAATTCTTTACGCTTACGGGGGCTACTGAGCCTTCCATAGGAATCAACAAACCGCGCCAGGCCCAGCATGCCGATGATTTTACTTATTGTGGAATCGTGCTGCCCGATAAGAGCGAGTTTATCGATTGTGCCCAAGATTATTGCCGGAGCATGAGCATAAATATCCTGGTCGGTGAGGAGAAACGGCAGCGGTGTGATGCCGCCATTCATCTGATTCCACCTGCAATCATCATGGAAGCACAATATCCCAACTCTGTTATCACGGTCAGGATAGTATCTCAGGCCGGTTGGACCCCTGTTGCAGTATGGGCAAACAGGGACTTTATTGAAGGCGTCGTTAGCACGGTCGTAAGCAACACGGTCAGAGGTTCCTTCCCCCGGCATTCTTTCGCCAATTTTGAGAATGCCTTTGATTTCCTCCGGAGTGTTTCTGTTCGGGGTATTAGCTCTTCCAACCCAGAAGCCGATTTCGAACGAAGCTCCCTTTATTCCTTCTTCGTGTTTGATTTGCTCGGCGAATACGAGCAGCGCAAAGAGACGCTGGGCCTGCTGCAAGGTCAGAAGACGCAAGGGATACCTGATAAGGGCTGTTACGCCGCGGTGCTTTCCACGTAACCGGTCAAAAAACAGGTTGAAGATAAGCAAACCGTAGAAGGCTTCTGATTTGCCGCCACCGGTCGGGAAGTAAAGCAGTGCGGCAACTTCCTCGTCCAGTTCGCGGTCATGCCATGGGCGGAATTCATCGATTCGGGAGGCAATTGTCGGAATGTGGGCGATAATGAAAGCTTCCTGAAAGAGCCGCCATCCTTCAAACCCCTTTTCTTGGCCTGCCTTGAACATGGTCTTGTTCAGAAGAACCCATGCCCGGTAAGGGAAAGCCTTTCTCGATGCGGGATCCTGCTTGAAGGCCGCCTGAGATTCCGTGAGTAGGTCTATGCCCCGGCGTACGAGCGAACATTCTTTTTCGAATGCCTTTAAGGCGGTTCCGTACTCTTCGGTTTCCTCATGCCGCTTAACCGGGTCCGGTTCATACTCAGCTGGATTCACCTTTTTCTGTTCGGTTATCCACTTGGTATATTCGTCAGTTATCCGGTAAAGAGAGCTTATGGCGGTTTTCGTATCGCTCAGTTCCTGATACTTCCATGGTATGCCGGGAATCTCTCGGGGGGTGATTCGAGGAAGAATGTATTTTGGCAGCCATGTTGTCTTGAGAATGACATTGTCAGCATCTTCGTTTCCAATTTCAACTCCGCAATTGATGCCGAGGGCAGGATAGGTCATAAAGTTGCGGAATCTAAATGATGGCTGGATTCGCTCCAGGCGTAAGCGACTGTGAATGGCCGCCGGTACGGTCACAACAACCTGCACCTGATGGATTGCCGCATCGTGACAGAAATACCTGTTCCGCGAGGGCGTGTTGTTTTGGTTTTCGAAAGAAACTCTGACGTTAATGACTGACGAATCGGAAAAATTGGGAGTTTTGCTGCAAACCAGACACAAATTGTTCAATGTCGGCAGCAACGTCGGGATATCTGGAGGGGTTTGCCTGACAGTCTGAAGAAAGGCGTCCCAGGCATCCTTGGTCGCAATTTGGGTAGGCACAACCGGTTGTTCCCGATAAGCCCACTGCTGACCTTCGGGAGAGGCGACCCAAGCCGTCACCTTCTGCGAGATATCAGTCCACAGTTTGTCTGCAAAGGCTTTCAGCAATTCTTCGACGTCGGCATCCGGCGCGGCAAGCGGTAAGGACAACCTTTCGGAAGAAAGAGAGAACCTGCGCCATTTCTGCGGGATTTCAGCCGGCTGTGCCAGATTGTCCGGAAGGGCGACATCGCTGCCGGCCGATATCACGTCATGAGGCCTTGCTTCCTCTTCACCTGCGGCGGCTTCCTGCGCTTCCTCGCTTCCTTCCTCTTGGTCGAGCTGAGAAATGCCATCTTGACCTGAGACCGTAATGCCGAACTGGCGGTATATCTCCTCACTTGCGATAACGCGGAGGAGTCCCCTCACTCTACGCTGGTCTTCCGGTTTGTTTTGTTCCTCTGCCAAGAGAGCGTTTGTGCGGTCTCTGATGGCATCGCGAATCTGCCGCTGCACCGATGAGCGAAGTTGAAAGGTCGGTTTCAGCCCATACCGCTCGATTTCCTCCCAAGTGGGGAGGCCCCTAATATAGACACTGAACGAAACTTCTACCCCAAGTTCTCCGGCCGGTGGGTTGCAGACCTGCAAATCCATACCAATATTGCTGATATGGATATCGTTCGTTTCGTCATCAGCACCACTCTCGCTCATTGCCGGCAGGAGAAAACCGGATACGAACTTCCTACTCGGCTTATCGCCATACACAAATTCACCGTCCGCTCCCTGACCGGAAACAAAACGGTAAGTCAGGCTGAGGAGGCTGTCCGTCAAGGCCTCTTTTGCCTCGACAAAATCTCTTCCCTTAATGTTCCGGATGTTCATCATCATACTCCTTGACGATGTGAGATACGGTAAATACGTTTCTACAGGCAATGTCAATTAGGTTCCGCAAATCTCCCTTGTCTCCGTGGAAAAACTGCTCGACAGATGTCGGGTCGAGAAGGAGCTTGTAGAAAACCCGGTTCCGGTCGAGACCGGCACGGATGCGGACCTTTCGTGTGCTCTGGATAGCGGCAGCCCAGTACCAGTCAATCTCCCCATCTGATACCCCAAGTGCTTGCATAAACAGCTTGAACACCTTCCGAATCTTGGGAGCATGCGGTTTAACGAGCTCCCGAGGCATTTCCAGCAGCCCTTCAACATTAATCCACCTGACAATGTTGCCGACATTATCTCCCTCGCCAATATCGGTTCCCCGTGAATGCCCTTTCATTAGCCGTTGAATTACTTCAGCTTTCTCTCTGAGCGACCATCCGCGGATATTGCGAACTCTCTCCACAACCCTGGTATGGTATGCCCTCAGTGTTTCAGAGGCCATGGCGGTTATGTTGATTTTGTCCGATGCAGCATCAAGAAAACTAGGAGTGATGACGAAGAATCTGTCTCCTCCTTGAAGATGCGAAACAGCCACCTTCGAAAATGGTTGAAGGTCATTTTCTTCCTGGTATCGTAAGATATCAGTCCCCTCATAAGCAAAAATCCTCTCTCCTTCTTCGGTTTCTATGACAACCGAGTGCCCATGATAATGGTCTGGTTCCCCGTCACGAAGGTTGAATATGAGGGCATTGGTCATCAATTTGACTTCATCCAGTTCCCCGAGCAAGTTTACACGATTGTCGGCAGCCCGTTGCAGGGCTTCACTCATTGCCGTCAGTCGAGGTCTGACAATCTCAAGGCCCGGAATTTTCACGAGAATATCGACATAGCGCAAAAGCGACAGAACGGTGCCGCCGTCACACACAAACGTCAGATTTGGCGGAATTACGTTCTGAGCAATCATTTTCGAGAGGTATTTCTGTCGCGGCAAGATGAAATAAACATTCTCAAATTTATTCGTGGGCTCGTCGAAAAAGTCCAAGGCTTCTCTACCGTCAAAAAGCACAAGTTTTGTATCCTCATTGCCATTCAAGGATGATGCAACCTTTCTGCGGTTGCTTATCATCCAAACTGCGAATTCTTTCATCTGCCTATTTGGAAATACCACGGCGTGAGTGCTATTATGCTGCTCCGACAGTTTCTGGTACAACACGTCAAGTCGGGATTGAAGAGGGGTGTCATTCTTTAACCCCTCGATAATAGCTCTGCAGTGCGTCAAGTACGCATCGGCATCTATCCGCTCAGCGCCGGCATCTCCTGCATCTACGAGTTCCTTTGTCTTCATCCATTCTTCCAGAGGCTTTAGGGCAACAGTCCGAATGTCTCGTCCGGATTGGTCGCAATACTCCTTCAGAAACTCCATATAATTATCGTATCCTCCAGGCATGTTAACGACATTTCGAATATCGTGGTTTAGCCTGTCAATTTGCTCCGCGAGTTGTTCCGAGCCAAGATCTCTAACCTTGTTTCTGAGTTCCTGGCCAGCTACGAACACATCGGCCATTTCCTGGGCAAAAGAGGCGACCATGACCGATGGGATGGGGCTGTTAGCATCTACCATGCTCTTATTGTCAAAAAGCCCTTGGGTAACGTTTAAAAATGAGTAGCGGAATACGTTGCGCTTCTGCCGTCGCTTTTCCTCATAGTCAGCCAGCAGCTTAAAGAAGAGTCTGTTGAAAACCAGTGGGTCATCCGTTATCGCCAAGACTGGCGGTATTCCCTCATCCCTGTCCGAGAAAACGCTCACAACGACAGAAAGGAACTCGTTGAGTTGTTTCTGCCAACTCTTGCCGATGCGGCTATAGACACCCATCAGGTCAACCAGAACGATATCCGGTCTACGTGCTGCAAATAAGTCTCCCCTGCACAGATCGCGTCTAGTGCAGGTGTCAGGAATACCAAGCATGAAGAATGGCGTCGAATCGATTCGGAGTAGCCGAGGATCGGATGTCGTTGAATATTGACTAATATACTTTTGGGCTCTTTTTAGAAAGCCATCTTTCGCCAAAGGGAGATTTTTGAAATAACCAGGCTGGAAGACTGCTTGGGGAGTTATTTCAAACAAGGTTGGATGAACAAGTTCAGGGCGATTTTGCAAAATTGAGCGATGTCCCCGCGTGTGAGTTACGCATGCATTGGGGTTAAGTTCACTTACACAGTTCAACGCAATATGGAACGCATATTCTACTCCATGTTGGTTAGTCATGCAGTTGACTACGAATCGAAGGTTGCATTTGACAAGTTCGGAGCGATCAACTAAAAGACGCTTCTGCACGACGTCCGTAGTTTGCTTCCATGGCCAAAAATAGGTGCAGAAGGGATATATCGCAGGTTCGGACTCTCCTTGAGCGTCCATTACTATCTGTTGTAGCTCTGCGAAAGCATGAAGTATGGCAATGTTTTCGACCCGGGAAGGCCATGTTAACACTACTACGGACTCCTCCGTTTCCCTGCAAAGACAAAACATCTCCAGCAACCCGCGAGCGACACTATTTAGGTTAATAATGCGACTCGGGTCCGATACCTGCCTGAACGGGAAACCTTCCAGCAGTTCGTAAGAGGTCATCTTTTCAACCTGGCGGCCTCACGATAGCAATCTTCCACTAAAGCATCCAAATCTTCCGCGTTAAGATTGTCGCAAAGCCTATTATGGATAAGTATTGGTGGTGGTAATGGCATCTCCCTAAGGAGTTTCACTGATACGCTTACGGTCCCTGAAATCTGTCGATACCTGTTGTCAACGGGTCTGCTGTTGAGTAAGCTACACATAGTTTTGCAACTGACATGTTGCTCAACGCCAGGAAGCGGATACACCACTATAGTGTGATTCTCGCTTATTAGGGCACCATACTCGTCAATCATGCTTTTCGGGATGTAACCGGCTATGAGTCGTTTCGCCTGTCGCCGGTTGGTAGTTCTCTGGAGAATGACTGCTGGTTGATTTATTAGAGATGCGCTTGGAGAATCAAATCTTACGAGCGACATTAGTTCTGGCTGCCCGTGAATTCTATGGGTCGAAAGGTCACATGGCTCGTTTGCCTTAACACTATGCGCCCACACAAGAGGGAATTCGTTATGTATCGGGTGGTCCCCATCTCTGCATCTATCCTTTTGCCGGTTCCAAACGAAATACCCCGCCCTAACTCCATACCCGTAATCAGCAAGCTTTGCATATGCTTCTGAAAAAAAGTCATTTGTTGAGATATTAGGTGATAACTCGGATGGCAGCACCCATGGACGAATTGAAGGTATTGATGGGATATCAATGCATCCCAGTTCCTGACATGAACCATCTTCATGGAGAAACCTGCTGGTTGGAGGGGATTCCTGCTCCCGACCATTTTTCTTCCGCAAAAAGAGTATGCATGCATCCTGGAGGACATCCATGAAAAGTCCGTCTCTCTTGTCTATCAAGTCGATTGCCAAAACATGCACATCTGCAAGAATCGATTTGCGGAGGTTTCCGAAGGAAGGTCCTGCGATAAAACTGGTGGGCACAACCAAAGCTATGAAGCCACCGGGCCTTACCCAATCAATAGAAAGCCGGATGAATAACGCATATTTGTTAACATGTTTGTCGGTAAGTGAATCTGCAAACCTTTCAAGAATAGTAGTCGGTGGGTTTAGTATTTTCCCATAAGGGGGGTTACTCAATATCGCATCGTATTCGCCGTTTCGCCCGGCCACGCGCAGGGAATCATCATTGAGAATCAGCGCTGACAAATCTTTCTTGAAGGCAGGCAATAGCTTTGAAATGAAATCATTGAGAATTAACCCGGACAGCCTTGCGAGGCTATAATCAATTTCGATTCCAGAAATGTGATTTGAGATGTGCAATCCAATTTCCACGTCAGTTTTAGCTTGAGCTCTCAGCTTCTTTATGAGCGTGCCAGATAGAGGCGTTAGGAAAGCAGCGCCACCCGATGCAGGGTCGAGAATTTGAGAGGACATGATATTAAAACCAAATTCTTCTGCTCGGCTAATGGTATACTGCGCAATATGAGTAGGCGTAAAGTGAGCTGCTAGGTCTTTTTTTATTGATGCTGGAATTAGACTGGTATACACGTTACCAATCCAATAGTATTTCTCTTCAATGCCAGACGACTTAATGAAATTTGGCATTGGCTGATCGTCGGTAAGGTATTCAATACAAATATCCATAGGGCTTTTATTGCTGTTTTGCCTGATTCCCTCTAAGAACTCTTTAAACTGCTTGATTCTTTTGGTATTCATCACTGCCCTAAGAGTTGGTACTCAAGTTGAACGAACTATTTGCCGTGGCAAAGGGCATTTATCCCCAATGGAGCATCAGTTTTTGATGCCACGGCTCCCGGCTGAAAATTCTGCCGAACTGGTTATCTTACAGAAATTACTGCCACCCCGCCTCAAAAACCCGGACAAGAAGCACCATCCCGATTACAGCCCGGCACCCCATCCCATGTCCTCCCTTGCAACAGCCGCCCATTCAGCTTCTTCGCTCCTCCTCTTCCCGTCTACTCCCCAACCGCCCCACTGCTTGAAAAAGAAGGCAACGCGCTGTTCCTCGCACTGGCGCTTAACGTTCAGCACCCATTCCTGCTTCATCGGCCGGGCCTTCGGTCCTGACTCTCCGCCGACGATGACCCAATGAAGGCCCTTCAAATCAAGTTTTCCCAAATCTTCCAGCAGCGGCTCCACCGAGACGAACCGGATATGCGCGGGCACCTTACGCAGCCAGTCCAGGCGCGGAATGCCGTGTCTTCTGTCCTCTACCGTCACCCCCAGCCAGGCATTTTTCGGCGGGGCACAACTCTTGAAAAGATCCGCCATCCGCCTCCAGAAAATGCTCACACGTCATCTATCATTCGTCCTGTCTTTCCAATACCCGGGCCGCCTCTTCGTGTGCACTACCGCAATAACAACAATATCTCTTTCATATTCGCCGTAAACTATTGCAAAAGGAAAACGCCTCAGCACGACCCGCCGCCATTTGCCGCCGTATATCGGCCAACGGTCGGGAGCCTCCTGGATAACGGACAAGGCACGTTCAACCTCACGCTCAAACGCCTCGGCGATATGGCTTCCCCGCTCATAATACCAGGCGTAACCCGCCACATACTCTTCACGTGCATCCTCATGAAAAGTAAGTCTACCCATGAGTCTTGCCGCGAGCCTGCTTTTTTACTTCATCCCAAGGAACCCTTTTCGCTTTCCCGGATACCAGTGCTTCCTCACGACGGGCAAGTTCCGCATACCATGCCGTGTCGGCGTCATCCTCAATTACGGGATCAAGCGACGACAGCAACTCGTCAACAATTTTTGCTCTTTCTCCGTACGGCAGACTGCTTGCTTCCTTAATCAATGCCTTCGCGTTCATTCCCATCACAACCTCCAATGATTCCGCGCCCTATTACGCTACCCCACCCGACTATCCGCTTTTCTCCATCGCCGCAAGAAACGTGGCGGGATCAACGATCCTGATCCCCCGGAACGACTTCAGATCTTTGAGGTGATGGTCACCGGAGATAATGAAATCGGCATTCCCTTCCACGGCGCAGACAAGGTATTTGGTGTTGTCCGGGTCGGAAGCAAGGGGTTCGAGGCGTAGCCTGCCGGGGGTAATGACGGCCACCGCCCTCAGTCTGCCCAGGAAGTCGGTCATATGGTTCGCCGAACGATTCAGACGACGGAGAATTTTCGGACAGGTGAGAACCCGCGGGAATTCACCGCATATCTCGTCGGAGAGGAGAAGGATGACCCTTTCCTCCCGCACGAGCCCCATGATCCTGTCGGAATTGGACCCCGGCTTGAGGAGCGCGCTCACGAACTGGTTGGCGTCGAGAACAATGCGCACCATCGATCAGGACCTGGCTGCCTTGAGGGCTTCCTCGATGTCCCGATCCGTTCCCGCCTTCTCTTCACGCACGATTTCCGCCTGCAACTCATCGTACATGCGAAAGAACTCCTCACGCTCCTTCTTCATGCTCAGGTATTTTTCAACGGGGATGATGGCCACCAGCGGCTTGCCGGCCCGTTCCACGATGTACTCGTCGGACTTCATCACCACCTCGTTCATGACCTCGCCAAGATTCTGACGAACCTTGATTGCCGAAACTCTTTTCAACATGGGACACCTCACTCTAATCATAATGACCATTATGGTTGATACGATCATAATAGTCGATATGAGTATCACGTCAAGATTTTATTATACCTCTACCCCGCCTCCACCCCGTTCAACGTCCAACTCTGCTCCCTTGTATCGTACACCAGCTCGTAGAGGGCCTCTCCGTCCACCACCGCGAAGTGGAGGAGGACGGTTTCTCCCGATCTCTCCGGCCAGGAGTAGGTGGTCTCCAGCACGGTGTGCTTCTTCCGCTTCCAGTCGAACCAGACCGGCCGGATGTTCCTTCCCGGGGTGAAGATGACGGCCACCCGCACCGGCTCCCGCATCCGTTCCATGGGGTCACTCCAGGGGACGGTAGATGCCCACCACCTTGCCGATGATCGTCACCTCGCCTTTGCCCGGCCGGACGATGATGTCGTCGTAGTTGGGGTTGGCGGCCTCAAGACGTATCCTTCCCCGTTCCCGGAAGAACCGCTTCAGGGTGGCCTCGCCGTCCACCATGGCCACCACCAGATCGCGGTTCTCCGCCGAAGGTTGGGGGCGCACCAGGGCCAGGTCCCCCTCCAGGATGGACGCGCCGATCATGGAGTCCCCCTTCACCCGGAGGAAGAAGGAGCCGCCGGAGCGGAGCTGGGTGGAATCGATGGCGAAAAAACCTTCGATGTCCTCCACCGCGGGCTGGGGGAGCCCGGCCCGCACCACCCCCACGATGGGGAGGGGAACGGCGGAGGCGCGGCCGGCGAGCACGATGCCCCGGGAACTGCCCGCTGACTTGGTGAGGTACCCCTTTTTCTCCAGGGCGTCCAGGTGACGCATCACCCCCAGGGTTCCGTTGACCTCCAGGTGAGCCGCTATCTCCCGCAGGGTCGGGGGGTAGCCGTTCGCGTCGATGAATTGGGTGATGAATGCCAGCACCTGTTGCTGGCGGGGGGTGAGCTCTTCCATGGCAATCTCCGCAATATGTTGTCAAATGGTAACTTATCAGCGAAAAGGGAGGATGTCAAGATGTGCCTCAAGAGTGTCACATCCGGAGTTTTCGGATGGACATCGAGTTAGGCCGGGAAAAATGGACGCCGAGTGTGGTAAAGTACCTCCTCCGGAAGGTAATCACTGGAACGGAGAGACCTGCCGGGTCACCCATTGCAAGGAAAGGGAAGGTTCTTTATGAGAGAGAAGAGAAGAACACTGGGATTCCTGCTCCTGTTGGCGCTGCTGGTGTGCGCCGGCTGTTCCTCGGACGCGCCGGGCGACGCCCCGGCGGCTCTGTCCGAATCCGAGATCAAGGGGGACCAGCTCTTGCTGGTGGTGGCGGAGACACGGGACACCTCCCTGGCGCGGCTGTACGTGTTGGAACGCACCGCCGCGGGATGGGAGGCCCGATTCGCTCCGATACCGGCCATGATCGGCCGGAACGGAATCGCCCCACCGGGGGAGAAACGGGAAGGCGACGGCCGGAACCCAACCGGTGTATTCCCCCTGGAGTTCGCATTCGGCTATGCATCGGCAATCGACAGCCGCATGCCGTACCGCCAGGCAACGGAAGAAGACATCTGGGTGGATGACGTGAATGCGCCCGACTACAACACCTGGGTAAAACGGAGCGAGACCGGCGCCGCGTCGTACGAGGTGATGAAGCGTACGGATCACCGCTACCGGCACGGAATCGTGATCGGCTACAACCGCAACCCTGTTGTCAAGGGCCTCGGCAGCGCGATTTTTCTCCACGTCCGGCTGGAAGACGGTGTAACGACGTCCGGATGTGTGGCGGTGGACGAGCCTGATTTGGTAAGGATTCTCGCCTGGCTCGATCCTTCGAAAAAACCGCAGATGCTCATGGCGAACCGCCGTGACCTGGCGACACTGCCCGTACTGTCGCGCCTGGCGCCCATTGGTGAGCAGGCTGGCGTGCCGGAGAAGCAGGTGCGGTCCAGGGTTGCCGGTCTGGGAGAGCGGCAGGTGGAGTACCGCGGAGCGGACGGATTCTTCGGCATGGCACTTTCCGTGCCGCAAACCCTGGCGGATGATATGCGGCTGAAAAAGAGCTGGAAGGAAGGGTGTCCGGCGCCGATTTCCGACCTGAGGTACCTCGTGCTCGTCCATCGGGGATTCGACGGCGCGCACAAGGTGGGGGAACTGGTGGTGCACCGGAAACTGGCGCTCCCGGTGGTCAAGGCTTTCGGCGATCTTTACACCGAGCAGTTTCCCATCGAGCGGATGGAGTTGATTGAAAAATACGACGCCAGTGATGATCGTTCCATGGAAGCCAACAACACGTCGGCCTTCAACTGCCGCGATGTCACCGGCAAGCCCGGCGTCTGGTCCAGGCACAGCTACGGCGGCGCCATCGACATCAATCCGCTCCAGAACCCGTACATCTCCCCAAAGAGCGACATTCTCAGGGCGCTCGGTTGGGACGGTACAGGGGACAAGGGAGAGTTCCTTCGTCGCAACGGCTTTGACGCCCCGTCTCCGGCCCTGGCCTTCTGCACCGCCCGTCCCGCGGATTGCCTGGCGCTGCCGGCAACGGGCGCCGTCTACGCTGACCGCACCAGGAAAGAGCCGGGACTGCTCAGGACCGGCGGCAGGGAAGTCGGCTTCTTCACCGACCGGGGCTTCGACTGGGGCGGAGCATGGAAGCACCTTCTCGATTACCAGCACTTCGAATACGATACCGCGAAGCTGATCGCGGAATGAAAAATGGGCGGTTGCGGAAACCATCAGGGAATTCGGAGAGTACGCCGGACTGCGGATCATCATGGAGTTGACGGAGGATATAATAATTTTCTTGTCGTCAGGCGGGAGCATTGCCTCTTGCAGGCCGTCTTTTATTAAGATATACATTAACTAACGCTTCTAATAAAATTGAACTTTTGAAACATGAAACGGTCCGGCTTACCACTCTGCTATTCAATATAATGGAAAAGGAGATCCTGTGAACGCAACGATCCGAAACATCAAAACCGCCCTGATGGCCGTCACGCTTTCGGCAATTCTTGCGTCTATCGTTTCTTGCGGTGGGAGTGGTACCGAAACGACCGCATCTTCAAAGTTCTCCGTACGCATGGTGGGTTCCATGCCGGCTGAGCTTTCGGACGAAATAGACCAAAACTTCACCAAGGCGAACAGTGACTCCAAGGCTCCGTTTCTGATCGGCTCGGTCGACCTCGGCGCGCTGAGCGAGTCGCAACGAAATGCCATCAGGAAATGCTTCGAGAACGACATTCCCGTCGTGCTTGTCAGGCCTACGTTCGAACGCAGGCAGGCTTTGCGCTCGCTGCTCGGCATCAAATCGTCCGACACATTGACCGGCATTCCCGACTTCTGGGGGATTCAAACCAGCCGGAAATACGAGATCTGGGATTACGTCTTTGCCGCTCCGTCTCTTCTCCACATTGTCGACACGGACACGACAATCTACCCGGATGGGGTAAACGGCATAACCACGGACGGCCCGGAAGGAAGCAACGGACTCTATGACGAGACCGGTTACCAACTCTCCCGGGTTGAAGAACTGCGGAACTGGTTCGAGCGTGCCCCCTTGCGCAGGGTGAGCGAGGCGCCCGAGACGGGGACGGCAACCCTCCCGAAAGCAGATAAGGCGGACGCCACAGAGTCGCAGGCCGATATCATGAAGGTGATCGGGGTCGACTATGCCTCGACGAACTTCAACTACCTGCGCAATAGCTATGCGATCAACATGAACGCGCGATCCGTCTACCAGGCGGCTAATTTTTTCGTGATCTCGGCCAACGGAATTCTGTCCGCCACGAAGGAGTGGGAGGCCACGACCACCGATGCGGAGCGCACCAACTACGGGGCGTACAACCGGGGCCGCGTGGCGTACCAGTACGAGATTCGTTTCCATGTGCCCCAAACCCTTGTTGGCGAGGTGGTTGAAGTGTCGAAAACGGTCCCCAAGACCGTGGAGAATGTGGTGGAGGTGTCGGATACTTTCGGCTGGGAACTCGGCGGGAAGGTAACCGGGGGAGGGGAGTGCGACGCCAACATCTCGAAGAAGGACGGACCCGAGGGGGGGTGCTCGGGCAAAGTAGGCCTTGAGCTCTCGGGGGGAGTGAAGGCGGAGGTAACCAAAAAGTTTACCGTACGTGACATCAAGGTGGAAAACAAAACTGAGCCTGGCTCTCCTGCCTGGCTCTTTACCATCCCCCCGCCGGAAATCGATACGGCGTATGTGGTTTACCAACTGGGCATAATGGGACCATGGACTTTCCCCAAGTCCGTGGCGACGTCCACGTTCCAGCCCGAGATGGGATGGGTCTGGAGGGTGTCGAACTCGGTACGTGACCGCTTCCCGGATGCGCTTCCGGTCATCGTGGAATTTCGACCGACCCTGGTTCATTGTTACTCACAATTGGGGGCGGTTTACAACAAGATATATCTGAAGCCGGAAACCTTTTACGTACAAGTATCGCTCCCCTGGCCTCCGACAACCGCCGCGAAGTAACGTAGAGACTGTGAGCTTGTCCGGGAAAGCCGTACGCATCCCCCTCTCTTCCGCGGGATAAAATAATTGGGGGGGGGGGAGGGGGGGTAGCGGACACGGTTCGGAAAGAAAAGATGATGAATTCATATCATACCGCGGACTTGTTACTTTTCATGACGTAGGATTCACGCAAACGAAATCACCCCATGGGATAGACGATACTACTCAACCATCCGTGAGGATGGGGCGGAAAGCCTACACCATCAAGGTTGACGGCTGGCATCCGTCCATGGGAGTACCGGCCTCAACCACCATCAATGTCTCGGGTGATTCCCGGCCTGAAATCGTGGTATCCCTCAACGACGGTTTTGTCCATGCCTTTGATGCCGATGGAAAACGCCTGTGGAAGCACAACTACACCCACGGCAAGGCGATCATGTTCGCCTCTGAGGTCACGGTCGCCGACTTGAACCAGGACGGATCGCTGGAGTTGATCTTCAGCACCTACGGCGCCCCGAAGGTCCTCGATTCCGGACACCTGATCATCCTTGCGGCCAACGGCACATTGCTGCATGACGTTCCCCTTCCCAATCCCGGCTCCAACGGAAACGGAAACGGCGCACCGGCCGCCCCCACCATTGCCGACCTGAACGGCGACGTACAGCTGGAGATTCTTGTACAGACCTTTGATCACGGCCTGGATATCTTCACGGTCCCCGGCTCCGGATGCAAATGCATGCTCTGGACGACCGCCCGAGGCGGCCCCCTGCGCATGGGCGCTCCCAACGGGAATTGAGTTTGCGGCATTGACACCGCGCTCCGATTGCCAAGCCCCGGCCGAACGGGGGGGCACTCTCGGAAATGTTGACAGATCACGAGATAATGCGCTACTACATCTCTGCATTCGATGCTTCTTGAAAAGGAGTTCCTGAGGAACGAAGTGACATGCGCCGCCTGAATCAGGGGAATTGAATGAAAGCCGCTTCCGTCAACGCAATGCTGATAGGGCGGCTTTTGACTTTCGGGAGAGGGATGTGGCTTATGATGAAAAACAAGGACATTGGAACGAAACGGGTATACGAACCGGCCGATCCGCGCGACGGCTTCCGGGTTCTTGTTGACCGGGTATGGCCGCGCGGCATGACGAAAGAGCAGGTGCAGGCTGATGTGTGGCTGAAGGACGTGGCTCCGAGCACGGCTTTGCGAACGTGGTACGGCCACGACCAGTCGAAATGGGAGGAATTCAAGAGCCGCTACTTCTCGGAGCTCGATGCACACCCCGAGGCCGTGGCGATGCTTCTTGATGAAACGGCGAAAGGCCGGGTGACACTTTTGTTTTCCGCTCACGATGTCGACCACAATCAAGCGGTCGCACTCAGGGAATACCTGCTATCGCGCCCCCCGAAAAGAACGGGGTAATCGGTTACTCCCACAGATCCACGGAAGTCTCTCCGTGATCCTGCCTTCTCAGTGCCTCGATCCAGCACTGCCGGTCCCGTCTGGCGATGTGATCGTTCTGGTCGGACCGTATCTTCCGCACGTATACCGAATAATCCCCATGGCAGAAATGCAGCACCCTCCCGTGCGTCCCTCCCAGATCGCTGGCATCGATCGGTATGTTTTCCAGGTTCAGAAATTCGATGACAAAGCGGCTGTTATTCTCCCCGACGCGGTACACGGATCGCCCGTGCGTACCGCTGAGAGCGCTTCCCCCGAATACTTTCGCGCGCAGGTTGTCGCGCCGCGCGCCCTGCTTCATCATTTCATTGATAAGAAGCTCCATGGCGTGGATCCCGTAGCGTCCCGCCTCGGAAAGGCAGATCGGGGTGGCCGGCAACTGGGTGTTCCCGCTTATCAGGAAATGATTCATCCCGATGATCCGCTGGCGCGGATCATACAGACAGGAGGCGACGCATGAGCCGAGAAGGGTTGAAATAACAATGGGTTTCGACGAAACGAAAAACTCCCCGGGGAGTATGATTACGCGTTTGTACGGTCCGACAGTCTCAAATCTCACACTATCTCCATGCTACAACCGAACCGTTTCCGCGCTCTCACGCAAGGGGTACACCCCGAATACGAGGCGAGGCATGGAAACGGAATAATTTCACACTTGTTGATTTTTGTTCCACCGCTTTTGCAATTCTGTTTTTCTAAGAGTAATGCCATTCGCGGATATATTCAAGGGGGGGGTGAAGATGATGCTTCTGCACAGCCTGCTTGACATTTCGCGGAGAGAGAAGAAAATGAAAACGTTAGCAATTACTCAGGTGGCAGGATTGAGGGCTGCCCGAACACGGCCATACACCGCCATACAAGGAGGATCATGATGAAAGTTGCTCTTGCAGGGGTAGCGGGTCTTCTGTTTCTTTTCATCGGAGGGGTTTCCGTCTCGTCGGCAACCTCCATCACCGCCACGGTATCGGCGCATCCGCCGGAATATACGGGAAGGTGCCCGGCGGAGATCCGGTTCATGGGCCGGATCTCGGTTTCCGGTCCTGCCAGCGTCCAGTACCGGTTTATCCGCAGCGACGGCGCCCATGCCCCGATACAGACTATAAACTTCGACCGTGCCGGGTCCCGGCCGGTGCGGACAACCTGGACCCTGGGCGGTCCGGGACTGCCGAACTACGAAGGGTGGCAGGCGATTGAGGTCGTCTATCCCCAGCACGTAACCTCCAACAAGGCCGGGTTCCGCCTCCGGTGCGGCGACGGTGCGCCCGCCGCCGGGATTCCCGGCGGCGAGATGCCGGACCTGGTCGTGGAAGACATGAAGCTGGACGAGTCCTGCCATGTGATGGTCAGGGTACGCAACAACGGCCCGGGATCGATCCCCGACGAGGTATGGACCGCTCATCGGCCGGAGAGCAGCGCCGTGTACCTCTCCATCAACGGCCAACGGTGGGGTGGCGCCACCATCTGGAAATTCGACCCGGACAGGCGCCTGCGGAATCCCGGAGGGACGGCCGTCTACCGGAGTGATCTCGCGGTTGGCGACACCGCCGTAATCAAGGCGGTGATTGACCATACCAGACAGGTGTCGGAAAGCGACGAGAGGAATAATGTCCGTAGCGAAAGGCTGTCCTGCCGGGGCGGAAGCGGCAGACCGGCCGAACCGGGAGGACCGGTGGCCGAAGACTGCGTATCTTTCAACCCGGACACGGCAACGGTGCGGCACATCTCCGGCGAATGGAAAATTGTGGACGGCAGCCACTGGCTGTTCAGTTTCGGTGGGAAAAAGGCAGAGGCGGACAGGGCACTGTCCATTATCCGCAGATACGGATGCAATCAGTCATGCTACGTGGGCAGACCGGACCCGAGCTTCCGCTACCTGCTTGCCGGGGGAGGCTCACCCGCGGGCGCCATGGCCGGTGAAGACTGCGTATCCTTCAATCCGGAAACGACAACGGTGCAAAACATCTCCGGCGAGTGGAAGATAACGGACGGCAGCCACTGGGTGTTCAGTTTCGGCGGGAAGCGGGCTGAGGCGGAAAAGGCCCTTTCCATTATCCGCAGATACGGTTTCAGCCGCTCCTGCTACGTAGGCAGGCCGGATCCCGGTTTTTCCTATCTGAGGAAATAGTCGGGATATCGCGAGCGCTTCTTCGAGGGAAGGAAAAGCAGATCTTTCCATGGCGACGGGCGGGGATGGATCGTGTCTCCGCCCGTTTTCTATCGCTCCGCCAGGGCAAGCCGTATCCCCAGGGAAGCAAAGACGCCGGCGGTCAGCCGGCCGAACCAGCGGGCGATGCGGGGTCTTTTCACCACGGCTTCGCCGATGCTTCCGGACAGCCAGCCGATGACGCTGAAGACAACCACTGCCTGGGCCATGAAGAGAAGCCCCAGGACGAACATCTGCACTGCAGCGGTGGCGGAGCCGGGGGAGACGAACTGGGGAAGGAATGCCAGGAAGAAGAGCGCCACCTTGGGGTTGATGACGTTCATGATAAAACCTCGCCGGAAAAGGAGCCAGGAGCTCCGTCCGTCCTCAACGCCCTGGGGAAGCAGGACCTGCTGCTCTTTCAGCGATTTCCAGGCAAGGAACAGGAGGTAGCCGGCTCCGGCGAACTTCAGGATCTGAAACGCGGTCGCGGACGAATAGAGGAGCGCGGAGATGCCGAGGGCTGCGGCCGTTGTGTGGACGCTGACCCCGCTGCACATGCCGAGGGCGGTGACAACGGCGGCCTTCCTCCCCCGCGAGATGCCCTGGGCCACGACAAAGGTGTTGTCCGGGCCGGGCGCGACCGTGAGGGCGACGGACGCGCCGAGGAAATAGAGCAGGTTCGAAGCCGTCATGGAAGGACCTCCTGTAAAGTTACCGGACGGGAAAATCGTAATAGGTGTCGGGAAACGGCTCGTTTTCCAGCGTGAAATGCCACCATTCCTTGGGGTACGGCTTGAAGCCGTATTTCTTCATCAGAATTTGCAGCAGCATGCGGTGGGCGCGCCGCTCCGGGCTGATCCCGGAAAAGGTCGGCCACGACTCCGGGCCGAAGAAGTCGAAACCGCTCCCCATGTCCAGTTCCCGCGCGGACGCGCCGTCAACCGGCACGATGGTCAGATCAACCGTACTGCCGCGGCTGTGTCCCGATCGGGCGGCGATATAGTCGTCCCTGAAGAGGTCCTCCTTTCGCACGCCCGGATAAAATTCCGCCTTCATCCGGGTATCCTTCAGCTCTTTCGCCCAGCGTACGAAGTGATCCACGGCCCGCTGCGGGCGGTAGGCGTCGAACACCTTCAGGCCGAGCCCGAAGGGGCGAAGCTCCTCCTGGGCCTTCTTCAGCGCCTCGGCGGCCTGACGCGTCAGTATCGGACGGGGCTGCACGTAGCCGTCTATATGATCCCCCACAAAATTATGGTTCGTGGCGTAGCGAAGCTCAATCCTGATATCCGGAATCATCTCATCCACGTAGACAAATCCCTGCGGCAATGGATCCGCCTGCTGCTTGGCGTGGGAAAAGGGGGCGGGAAAGGCGAACACCAGAAAGAAGAGTACGACGGATGGGAGGACGCATGGCTTCATGGGGGAATCTCCTCGGAGAGTGGAGTGTATATCCTTCGTGGTTCTCCGGGACCATAGCCCATTTGAAGGTGCGTGTCAAAATGTTCTCATTGCTCTTACCTGAATCCGTGATGCCTTCATGCCTTCACCTTCGCGGAACGCCTCGGTTTCTTGCATTGGCGTGGATTGAACCGGCCCGACGACGTTCACCCGGCGTAACCGGCGTGAAACTGCATCGGTGACGTTCAAACCCCGGCATTCCGCTCGCCTCGCCATTCATACATCACGGATTCAGGTCATACTGAGAAACGTAGGTTCCGCCATCGAGACAGACAGTGATACAGGGCGACCATGAACTGCTTCCCGGCGCTCAGCGCCCGACCAGTATGCCGACCAGCAGAAACAGAAAGGCCGCGCAGAGCAGGAGCGGCGACAGATCGAACCATGCGGGCTCCGTGGCTCTGGTATACTCAATGGCGCGCGCGCGTTTCAGTACGGCATCGACGAGACTCTCTTCGCTGCCCCCATCCCGCGCGCGAAAGTAGATCCCTCCGCTACGCGACGCAATGCCTTTCAAGGTATCCTGTTCCAGCCGTGTTCTCAGGTAGGCCCCTTCTTCATCCTGATAATAGTCCACGATGGTGGAACCCGCGCTATCCCTCACAGGGATGAGAACACCCTGCCCCATGCCGACACCGACCGTGTAGATGGCGATTCCCTGCAGAGCGGCACGCTGCGCGGCTTCATACATCGGCGAAGGATCATCGCCGATATCTTCACCGTCCGAGATGAGAATAATGCTTTTGACCGTTTTTCGGGACGTGCCCTCGAAGAGGGAGACACCGGCGGCAATCGCCTGACTCAAGTCACTGCCGGGAATGGCAATGGTGGCGTCGTTGAAGTGCTTCAGGACGTACCGGCAGTAGGAGTAGTCGGTGGTCAGCGGAATAATCGAAACACCCTTGCTGGCAAACATGAAGATACCGGCGCGCTCCCCCTTCAAGGCATTGACGATGGAAAGAGCGCTATAGCGAGCGCGGTTCAGGCGGTTCGGCAGCGCGAAGAGATTCTTCCCGTCATCGGGAACCGTTTCATCTTCAGCCAGCATCGATTTTGATACGTCAATGCCGATGGCGACATCAATGCCGCTACGATTGAATACTACCTTGGTGTATTGTACCGCGGGCCTGGTCAGGGAAAAAATAACCGAGGCAAGCGCAAGGCTGAAGAAAAGTGTTGAAACGGCAAAGGGAATGAGCCGCTTTTTTCTATGGGCAAACAGGTACAGCCATTTGTTTGCCCTCTGATAGGATACGAGTGAAAAATAAAGGAAAACGGGTATGATCAGAAGCAGCCATGCATAGCTGCTGTTTTCCAGGTTCATGTCAAGGAAGCCTTTTTTCGGGTAAACAGGCTGAAGGCTGAAGGAAATTCTTAATCGATCATGTGTACTTTATTCTTTCTTACAGCAATTCACATGAACGACGTGGTCCAGGTTGAAAAAGTTCTTGCCGTACTTCAGCCTTCAGTCTTCAATCGAAACAACTATGAAGTTTCTCTTATTTTTTGATTCTTGTTTCTATGGGCTCGCCGGGGGCATACCCCCCCATTTCGGGCATCAGCGTTTCCAGGTTTTCCTTCAGCGCCTGGTTTTTTTCCGCGTCGGTCATGGCAACCTCGAATTTCTTGACGTACTCCTCCCCATTGAGCAGTTCGAAGTTCCATCGGGGGATATTTCTTTGAAATGACGGCACGTCGGCTTTGTCTACAGCCTCGATCGCGGCCTTGAAGTCTGTCAGCGCCTCACGCATCACACCCTGCACTTTATCGGCATTCTGCTCATCTTCGAGCATTACAAGGGCGTTGAGCACTTTCGCCGCCCCTGCCGCATTATAGACTTGCCACACGATGTCGGGGCGAAGGGACGCCGTGTCCGCCAGGGTGCTGCTGCACCGCTCGTTCATTTCTTCAAGAAGGGTTTTCAGGCGGGTGCTGAAATAGTCTGTCTTGTCCTGCAGTTCGCTATTTTCGCGGGCGCGCTGCATGTATTGAAGGAGTTCCAGGGCCGTGCGCCACTGTCGTTGCAGAATGCGCAACTGAATTTCGGGGAGCGCCGGGCGCAGCCTTTTATAGGACGCCACCGCGGTGACGTCATCCGAGATGGCATCCGCTTTCCGCAGCCTTTCCATCAGGAGCCTGGTGCGCGCCTCCTGTTCGGTGCCGTCATCGTACCGGCGGAAACTGAACAAGCCCAGCAGCGCAAAGCTGACGGACAAAAGAATGAGAAGAACCGCTATTCTGATATTTTTGCTCTTCATCGGTCAGATCTTTCGTATGGAGGGTAGTGTGTTCACAAAGCAATAGGCGGCAAGAATGCCGGCCGCCGCCAAGGCAAGCGGCCACCTGGTATCCTTTTTCCGCTTCTCCAGCTTAACCAGCAGACGGTTTTTTTCCATCTCGTGTATCCTGTTGTACACGGCGGTTATCTTGTTTCTGTCCAGGGTGCGGGGCATGTAAAATATGTGACCGGCGGCGGATTCACCCGACTGGCCCTCGAGGGCCGTGCGCACTTCGCCGGTAACGTCGCCACCCACAACGATAAGGTAAAGCTTTATGCCCAGCCGTTTGATCAATTGTATTACATTCACAAAGTTGAGAAGCCCCTTTTCAACATCCTCGGCGCTTTTGTTCGCCTCGATGCGTCCGTCGGTAAAGAGCACGATGGCCATTCCCTGGCCGAAATCTATCTTTTTCAGCGTGTCCGGAATTTCAACCGCGGAATCGCTCCGGCCCATCAGCGAGGAGCGCAGGTCGTTCATCTGTTCGTAGGACGGCTGGCTTTCCTCGGGTAGAAACATGAAAAAAACGCACATCGCCAGCCAGGTGGCATAGGAAGCATTGGTTTCACCGCCGACGGTCAGTTCTCTGAAAATACTGGTATCGTTTTTCCGGTTAAGCAGTTCGAGCTTTTTCCGAAGAATTTCCTTATCAAAGGAAGGCGGGGCTATCAGCTGCGCCACATTGGAAAAAGCAATAATACCGATGAGATCGTCTTTGGCGCGCATATCAACAAAAGCGCGCGATCCTTCCAGGGCAACATCTCCGAGGGTTACGCCGCCGGTCTCGTCACTGGGCCGGCCCATGGAGCCGGACAGATCCTGGACCAGCATGATCCACTTGGACTCAAGGTATGTTTTCTGCCAATAGCTTGAATATTGGAAATTCGCGATAGCAAGAACGATCAGTACCATGGCGGCGCCGGCCAGGAGGTCGGGGCCGTACGTCTTTATCGGCCCGGGCTGCAGGCCCGGGCCAAGCGCCGTGACACAGGAAAAGCCGGTTCTGGCGGCATATTTCTTTCCAGCGGCGAGCACCGCCGGTATCAGCGCCAGGAGCAGCAATGCCCAGGGATATTGAATGCTCATGGGAGGTTACCTGCGCGCTATACGCTTTTTTCGAGCCGTCAGATCAATGACCTGCAGGATTTCACGCTGCAGCTGCTCCATGTCCTGATACTGCTCCGACTCAAGGGAAACACTGGTATCAATGGCCGCCAAAATACCGCGCAACGGGTTGACGCATTCCTCGGGAATGTGCGCTCCGATAGTTTCCATGAACTGTTTGCCGCTGCCGCCGTGGTATTTTTCATCAATTCCGTACCGTGCCACCAGGTACCGGCGCAGCAGGGCGCCTGTTTCACCAAGGTAGCTCCAGTGGGGAACAGTCGGCGTGGTTTGCAGCAACGCTCGCAGCTGTTGGGCCAGTTGACGATCCTTTTTCTCGTCTTTGCGCGGCTTTCTCTCGGCGATGGCTCTGAAGAACAGCAGCAGCAACCAGACTATGCATACAAAAAGCCCGGAAAAACCGCATATGGCAAGCCATCGATTGAGCTGGGACTCCTCGCGCAGCGCGGCAAGATGAAAATCGAGGGGAATGGCGTCGGTTGGCACAATCAAACGCTTTCCCGGTTGTTCCGCTGGAATTATTGAGGAAATTCTGATCAGGACCGGCGCCGTATCCAGTGCACGCACGGTGCTGGTGGAGCAGGTCGGGCAGGAATAGTTGATGGTAATGGCGGGAATGGTAAATTCTCCGGGGGCGTAGAATCGTACCCGTCCGGTGATCACAATGGGACTTTTCGTGACTGCTTTCGCATAATCATAGGGATCGAAGGTGCAGTCGAACAGCTCCTTCTGGAGGTTCGACGGCCGGAGATTCAGCGCCGCAAGAGAACTGGGATCGATGGTAACCCGGTCGGAAAAGGCGATGGTGAGCGTAAAGGGTATGCTGTCGCCGATGTTCCCGCCGTTCATGGGCACAGACAATTCGGCGCTGATTGATTGCCTGATTTCTACCAGATAGGGTGTTGCCCTGAGCACGTTGATATCTTCGGCCAGCAGGTTGAACGCCCTGAAAAAGGGAATCTTCGAGACGTCGACAATGTAGCGGTTTCCCTTTTCATCATTTTCATCAAGCACGGTATGGGCCTCGCCCAGCAGCGACTTCCGCCGTGCCTTGTCAGCCCCTGTTTTCCATTCCATCTGAAACACATTGAAGAATGCGAACGTTTTATGGTTCAGGACCACGGTCGGGTGGACGTATTCGACATCCCTGTCCCGATTCAATTGGTTCATGAGACGGCGAATATCTTCAAGCTTCAGGCCGTTGCGCATTTTGAAAAAACAGGCGTCCTCGGCAATATTGGGGTCATAGTAATACTCACTGAAGAGGTCGTAGGAATTCACAATAGCCTCGGCCTTCTTCAGGACAAAACCGTCATTGGCGGATTCAAGATCAGTGTTACCGGCGTTGAAGCGCGGGTTGAAGACAACCGTGAGCCAGCGCTTGCTGATCTCCGGAACAACCCGCGTGCCGTCGCGGGAAAACCATACCGAATCAAAGGAAAAGGCGGCGGCGCTCTTTTTCTTTCCCTCCGCGGAACTGAATGTGGTCACCGCATCAGCGGAACCTGCCTGAAAGGCGACAAGGAGCACTATGATTGCAACGTATTTTCCGAACCAGGGATTCATGGTGTGCGCACCTGCTACCAGCGTGAAGGAGGTCTTTTCATAAAGGTATTGATTTTCCGCGCAAAATCATCTGCCGGGCTGATGGTGACGAGATCAATGCCCGCGCGATTCAGCCGGTTTCGGGTGTTTTCGCGCATCCGGCTCATCGTATCGTTGTATTTCTTCCATTTGCTCAGATCGAGCGTCACGGTTGTGCCGCTCTCATAATCATAGAGCGGCACAATTCCTTTCGCATTGGCCGGCAGCTCGATTTCCAATTCCTCAAGCACCTGTACAGCCTTAACCTCGTGCTTGTTGGTTCCGTGTGCCGTGTGGTGAAAGCTGTAGCTGAAATCAAGCGGGTACATGAAATCGGACAGTATGAAGGTAAGGCTCTCCGGAACTTCATTGATGAGCTCGGTCAGAGCCACCCCCAGTTTTGTCGCTCCACACGCAACCGGCTCGGCACGGGCAATGGCGTTCAGAATTTCCATGAAATGCGATCTGCCCATGCGCGGCGGAATATACTCGACAATGTCGTCGGCGAAAAGGATCAGGCCGCAGCCGTCATTACTCAGTATGGCGCTGTATGCCAGTGACACGGCGATGTGCGCCTGGAGCAGCTCTTTCCTGCCGAAATGCACCGACCTGCTGATATCGTACAGGAGCATGACGTTGAAATAGCTCTCGGCAAGATACTCCCGCACATAAAATTTTCCGGTCTTTGCCGTTGCCTTCCAGTCGATATTCTTGAACGGATCGGAGCGTTCCATCTCCCGCAGCGCCCAGAACTCGTAGCCCAGTCCCTTGAAAATGCTTTCCCAGTCGCCGGGGAACGGTGAATGCACCCGATGATTGACAAATATTTCCAACAGTTCCTTTTTGGAAAGCAGACTCTTTTCCGATTTCGCCATGGCTTCAGTAGGGCTCAACCATTCTCAGAATTTCCCGGACGAGCATATCGGCGCTGATCTGCTGGGACAGCGCGGTGCTGTTGAGCAGTATGCGGTGCCTGAGCACATGCCCGGCGCAAGTCGTAACATCGTCGAAATTTACATAGTCCCGGCGCTTGCTGAACGCATATGATTTGGCCAGCGCCAGCAGCGATTCCGATGCCCGGGGTGACGCCCCGAGCCTGATGTACTGATGAATATCGGCGGCACGTTCCTGCGCGGCATAGGTGTCGCGGGGCCGTGTGGCAGTGCAGATATTCAATATATAGCTCATGACATTCCTGCTCACCCGCACCTGGTCATGGATGAGCTGCTGGATGGCCGTTATGTCCTCAAGGGTAAGAACCTTTTTTGTGTCGGTTTTGAGCTGGTCAAAGTTGGTGTTTTTTCGCACTATGAGCTCAAACTCCTCACCCTTCCGCGGATATCCTACATCATATTTCACCATGAAACGGTCTACCTGGGCTTCCGCCAGCGGATACGTGCCTATCTGTTCAATGGGGTTCTGCGTGGCAAGCACCATGAACGGATTCGGGATATCGTAGCGCATGCATTCGATGGTCACTTCCTTTTCCTGCATCGCCTGCAGCAGGGCGGACTGTACCTTGGGCGATGCCCGGTTTATTTCGTCGGCAAGGAAAATGTTGCAAAAGACCGGTCCGAAATAGAACTCAAACTTCTCTTCCTTCTCGTTCCAGATCATGGTGCCGGTGATGTCGCTGGGCATCTTGTCGGGAGTGAACTGGAAACGCTTGAAATTGCCGCTGATCGCTTTCGCGAAGGTTTCAACCGCAAGGCTCTTTGCCAGCCCCGGCACCCCCTCAAGCAGAATATGCCCCTTAGAGAGAAGCGTGTGAATCATCAGGCTGATCATCTCTTCCTGACCGATAACCACCTTGGCGATTTCATCCTTTATCTGCCGGATCGTGTGCGCGTAGCGGTCGAAAAGCTCTTTTGCCGCGGCGCCGCCTTCCATGATCTCCTGCATATGCATTCCTTTACATATACTCAAACTGTTTTCTGTGCTTGATTATCAGGTAGAGAAAAAACGGACCGCCGAGCATCGACGTAAGAATCCCCACCTTCAGATCGACCGTAACGAGAAGCCGTACCGAGAGATCCGCGTAGATAATGAAAACCGCCGCGAGCAGGCCGGAGAAGAATGCCAGCTTCCGGTTGTCCGGCCCCACGAGGCTGCGCATGATGTGCGGCGCGACCAGGCCCACAAAGCCGATAACGCCCGAAACGGCAATGGCGCCGCCCGTTTCAATGGAAGAAAAGAGCAGGAGCCCGTTGCGGGCGCGCTTTATGTTTACCCCCAGGTTTGCAGCGGTTTCTTCCCCGAGCATGAGCAGGTTCAGGTCCCTGGCAAAATACAGGGTTCCCGCCAGCGCGAGGAAGGTGGTTGGAACGACGATGGCCACATGCTCCCAGGAGCGGTTATTGAGGTCTCCCATGAGCCAGCTCACAATCACCCGCCCCACGTCGAACTCACGGGTGCTGAGGATGATGACAAAGGAGGTCAACGCGCCGAACACCAGGTTGAGGGCAATGCCCGCGAGCAGCAGCGTCGATATGGAGGTTCGCCCCCGTGAGGTTGCAATGGCAAAGACCATGACCAGGGTGAGTATGGAAAAAATGATGGCCGCGCACGGCAGCGCCACCAGCGATCCCGATGCCAGCCCCGCATACATTGCCAGCACGGCTCCCAGCGCGGCGCCTGAATCGATGCCCATGACGCCGGGACTGGCCATGGGGTTCTTGAATATGCCCTGCATGATCGTGCCTGCCCCGCCAAGGGAGAAACCCACCAGAAGCGCAACCAGAAAGCGCGGCAACCGGCCGTCCCAGACAATGGCAGCTTCCACGTCGTTGACGGCGCCGGCATAGAGCCCGACTTTCGATAGAAGAATCATGGGCACATGGGAAACCGAGATCGGCCATGAACCCGACGATAGAGACAGACCCCCCCCAGCGACAATCAGCGCCGCCAAGGCCGAGAATATACAGAAATCCTTTTTACTCATAATGGCTTACGGGGTTGCCGGTAGATGACGCCCGCAATATAATCGGCGCTCAGCAGCATGTAGTGCGAAGCCGCCCGCAGGTACACACCGGGGACGTAATGGACGGAGCCGCTTTGTACCGCCCGTGCATGGGACAGCACCCGGTTTGACATGAGAAGCTCTCTGAGCTTGCTGCGCTCGGGAACGATAATAACATCCGGATTCCATTTGAGCACGGTTTCATAGTCTATCTGCGACCAGGATCGCACCCCCTGCTCAGCCCCCACATTGACGGCGCCGATCATCCGGCAGATGGAGGTGAAGTTGGAGGTCACGCCGGGAACGTACCCGCCCTCATCATAGTACAAAACACGGATCGGACGGTCTCTCCGGGGGAGTTTCGCCCTCAGGTCACGAAGCCTTCTGTCAATAAGCTTTACCAATGCCCGCGCATTACTTTCCTCACCGATAATGTCACCCACGAGCAGGATCTGCTCTTTCACCGACTCAATCGATCCGAAATAGCCGAGGTCAAAGCTGGGGATCCGTGCCTGCCTGAGCTTTTCCTTGAAATCAGCGCTGGAATAGAAAACGGTGAAAACCAGGTCGGGCCGATAGCCGATGACCAGTTCCGTCTGCTTGGATTGAAAGATCGGCCCCCGCGCCCGCACCTGGTCCGCGATGAAGCTTGAGTCCGGGTCGGCGGTAAATTCGTTAAAGGCTACCAGACGCTCGCGCGGGCAGATTGCCCAGAGTATCTCCGCCACGCCAACCGCGTGCGGTATTATCCGCAACGGCTTCTTTCTGACGGCAAAGGTTTTTGCCTCCTGCCGGAACGCATCCGTCTTGAAATCATATTCTTTGAAGGTATAGCGTACTTCCCGGGGCCATCGGCCCTCGGCTTGCGCCGTGCCCCTGACATAGCTCAGCTCGTTTTTCAGCCTGCCCATATCAAGGGGGGCGCCCGTTCTTTGAGCCCCTGAAGAGACGGAAGGAACGAGAAGACAGCAGGCTGCGAGAAATCCAAAAAGTATTTGACAGATTCGCATGGCATCCGTTTCAGTGTTTCATGAATCCGATGACGCCTGAACGCCAAAGCAAGCAGAATGCCGGGGTTCATCGTCGATGGCGCCGTTTCATGCCGGTACCGCCGTGTGAACTTCGTCGGTCAGCCTGATTCCACGGGAATGCAAAAAACCGAGGCATTCGGCGAACGCGCAGGCGCTCAGGCGTCATCGGATTCAGTTGTCTTACTTGTAGAAATCAAGGAAGGTCGTGTCGTTATGTTTATATTCCCTCACATGCACCTGAAAAACCTGTCTGATGTTTTCTTCGGAAAATGCCTCTTCCGGAGTTCCCGAATAAAACAGCTTCCCGCCGTACAGTATCGAAATTGTATCACAGAACCTTCTTGCCAGATTCAGGTCATGGATGGTCACCAGTATGGTTTTGTCCTGTCCCTTGAATTCGTTCAGAATCTTCACAATATCCAGCGTATGTTTGACGTCAAGCTCGGAGGTCGGCTCATCGAGCAGTATCAGGGACGCCCCTGTTGCAATTGCCCGGGCGATTATCGCCAGTTGCCCCTCTCCACCCGACAGTTCATTGATGTTCCTGTCTTTCAAGGCAAGGATATTAGTCTGGCGCAATGCCTGCTCGATTATTTCCCGGTCTTTGCGGCGCAATCCTTCAAACCTTCCCAGGTGCGGGTTTCGCCCCATGGAGACAATATCATATACCGATATGGGAAAACCGATGGTTGTGTTTTGCGGAACCAGGGTAACCAGCGCACTCAGCTCTTTTCTTGGTATTTCACGGTAGTCTTTGCCCTGTATCATGACGGACCCGGTCTGTGGTTCCCAGATCCTGCAGATATTTTTCAACAGGGTGGATTTGCCGGAACCGTTGGGACCGATGATTCCGTGAATCCTGCCGGGCTCGAATCGCGCTGAAATACCGTCAAGAATCTTCTTGCCGTCCAGTGAAAAATGAATAGAGTCAACATCAAGCATAGGCAAACCGGACGCGTCTCACGAGCACAGTTTCAATTTGTAGGTAACGGGAAGAATATATTTCGATATGACAACGCACAGAAATCCGCAATAAACGGTAATGCTCAGTATCGGCGACGTCAGTTCAGGAGAAAACTCCGTGGTTATCGCCAGGGCCGACCAGATGAAAAGCTGCCCCAGCAGAAGCTGAAAATTTTGCGCCAGGGTATAGATGACCCAGAAATTCCGTGACAGTCGTACGTCGTCGCCTCTTCGGATTTTTATTTCGATGATTTTGAACCAGGTCCTGCCTTCGATTATCTGCGCGGACCCGTCGCACACATGATGGAGCAGATAGATTGCCACCAGCAGATGGGCCTTGAATGACACGCCCGCGAAAAAGTACATGAATACCGGCGGGAAACAGAGCAGAAGACATACGGCGCCCAGAGCCTGTCCGGTGGCGACTCCCAGCTGAGCCCGTATGAGTCGGAGAATCTGAATCTTTTTGTCATGCACCGCTTCCAGGTGGTCAATGAATCCGGAGATGCAGGTGCTTGATATCATGGTTATGCCCGGATACGCGTACTTCACGACGACACCGAGAATGGCGGCGACTTTCAGTTCCCGTTCCGCCATGGAAAACATGGTATAGAGGATGACGCCGTCGAGGATGTTTTTTCCCACGGTGTAGATGATATTGCCTATCTCCCCGTAACGATAAAAGGGAACCGAGAACAGCGCTGCTATATACAGTCTTATTTTCCGGGACAGGGGAGGGGTGGTGTAGTCAGTGTGCGCTATCGGTTGCTCAGTGTCCATACGCGGAAGCTCGATACCCTGTGTGAGAATGTTGCATTTCCGGTCAGCGGCAGGACCGGGGTGAAAAAAGCCCCAGAGAGGCGCAGTCGTGCTGCCTCTCTGGGGCTGACAGTTTTCAGATTGCCGTCATTTCCTTGATTAGTTTGACGGTTTGCTTCGCTGCATCTACCGGCTGTGTCGCCTGCTTGGAAATACCGCATACCACCTTCACGATATTGTGGTCGACTTTCTTATCCGTCCAGACTTGCCCCTTGGGCGCTGCGATGTACACGGAGAAGGCGTTCTGGCCGGTGCCCGGGCGCTCACCGATGATGTGTACCACTGCGCGCGGCTTGTTGGGATCTCCGTTGGCGAACAGTACATCACCGACCATGTACCCTGCGCGCACGCGGCCGCTGTTGATGATGATGTTTTTCTTGTCAACGGTCATGCCGGCAGCCTGGAGTTCCCTTCTCAAGGCCGTGATATACGGCAGGGTATGGGCGGGATCCATGATGGAATTGGCGTTCAGGCCGTCGGATATGACTATCTGCACATCCGGGGCCTTGCCCTGCCATGAATCGCGCAGTTTCTGCAGGGTTGCAACTGACTGCTCGCTCAATTTTTCACCGCTATCAGGACGTACGATGTAGTTTTCGCGATCCTTGGACAGGGTGGCCAGTTGAACCGAGTCGGGAACACTCTTGATGAACTCGGGGGTAAACTCGGCCCAGATGGCTTTTTTCGCGTCGGCGTAGAGTTCCCGGATCTTCTTGTCGAGCGCAGGGTTCAGATTCCAGATATTCTTGCCGTACCCGGAAGCCAGAGGCACCTTGTTTCCGGTCTTGAGCCAGGTGTTGTGGATGTCGTCGAACTTCTGTTTGCCTTCAGCCATGATGACCTGTTGCGATCGGGTGTCGCCCTTGGCCAGACGGTACTGATAGTATACCCAGACCGGGTCGCCGAAATGCTTGGTCGGCTTGCCGTTCTTGTCGATGACCTGGATGCGCTTGAAGAATGCCCACATGGCGTCGTTCACCTTGTAGCCGAATTTTTCACGGATGCGCACGTGGTCCTGATACGCAGTGGTCAGGTAGCTCAGCATCGGGTCGTTCTTGGTCGGAAGCGCCATGAGGTAGGCGGGGTTTGCCGGCATGATCTGGTCGATGCACCAGTCGAGGTCGTCAAGGCTTACCGACATGTGCAGGGTTGAGCAGATGTCGAGTCCCGCGGGAAGACCCTGCAGTTTTCCCATCAGGATGTCTTCAAGACAGCAGCGAACAAGCTGCTCCTTGGTCCTGAATATCTCTGGGCCGATGAAACCGGCGACATCGTTGAAATGGCTCCAGGCGCCCTGTGGCTGGACCTCGGCGAGTATCTGCTTCAGGCCTCGCGCAAACCCGTACTTGCGGGATTCGAGCACCACCATGTCGACGCCGTCGGCGCCGCCGTTGGTGAAGTCGGCACCCTGTCCCGTCTCGTAATAGAGCCCGTATTTCTGCCCCTTGCGGGATTTTGCATGGTCGACCATCTTTTCGACCGTCACGTCGAATGTCTTGTTTGCCGTATCGGTTCCCGCAAGGCTCTGGAACATGAAAGTAACCAGTTCCGGCTTCTCATTGAACAATTCCCTCTGAACGTCGATGTGTGCCAACACGCACCAGGGAATCGTATCATTCAACTTGAACGTATCGACAACATCCTTGAGGGCGCTCTCAACCCGCGCAACGCTTTCCTTCGTTCCGTCCACCGGGTTGGTGCCGATAACCAGATCGCCGACACCGTATGAAAAGGCGCTGAGTACCTGCCAGGAAATTTCTTCCGGGTCATCGGTCGGGGAGTTGGGCTGAATTCTGGCGCTCATGTACCCCTTGGCGCCGAGCTTGCTGCCCGGAAGTGGATTGAAAATTTTCTTGTTGACCGCGATCAGTTCCTGATTGCTCATGAGCTTGGGCAGGCAGCCGACCACCTCGCTGTTCATGCCGTACATGACCGACTTGATTTCGGACTCTTTTTTTGTCAGGAGGAAGTTTTTCATCTTCCCCATGGTCCAGTCTTTGATCTTGTTATACTGAGCCTGGTCGACGGACTTGGCGATGAATTTGTAGAGGTCGTCATTGAGCAGGGGGTGGTTGGTTATGTCCTTGATCTTGGTGTTGGCCAGAAGCTTGCGGGCGTTTTCCCTGGTGGCGTTATTGTCGGCTCCAACGCCGATGGTCTGGTCACCCTCCTTGAAAGGATTTGCCGCGCCTATTACCTGCTGATAGAGCGTCTGGTCGAAAGAACCTTTCACCCGTTGTATGTACTTGAAAACATCCTCTCCCGACTTGACGTCCTTGATGGCAACGGCCCAGCTGCTCGCGCTGAAAGCAAACAGGCCGAATACCAGCATAAGGGTAATCACTATACTTCGTTTCATACTCTGGGTCCTCCCTTATCAAGTTGATTTTGTGCCGGATGTCATATTGCCAGGTCGAAAATTATCCCGCCATAGACGAAGTTGTCCTGCCGATGGTGGAAGAGGCCTTCGCTGTTGTTCCTGATGCGTTGCGCCGCGTCTCCGCTGAGCGCGAACGAGTACTGCAATTTCGGCGTAATCGATATGTTGCCGGTGATGGGGATCTTCAGGCCGGCCGAGATGTTGGCGTCATGGAAGTTGGAAAAATCATCATCTGAATGATCGATCAGATAACTGACCGATCCGGCCAGATCCAGGGACCAGTCCTTGTATACGGCGAAGCTGTGGGCCAGTCCGAGCATGAAGTACCACGCCTGTCCGGCCTCGATTTCGTTGTAGACGGTGAACGTGGGTTTAAGAAGGGTGTCCACGCCGAGGGTCAGATAGATTTCCTGGTTCTTGGTGTCCTTGATTGTTCCATCCGGATTGCCGCTGACCGGCTGGTAGTCGTACAGGATCCACCCCACGCTATAGTTGAGTTTCCAAGGCTGGTAGGAGTTGCTGTACGAAAGCGTCAGGTCTGTTTCCTGCAACTTGAATGTCCTGTCTTCGCTCCCTGTTCCGAAGTTGGTGTCCAGGTCTGCCCACAGGTTTGCGGCAAATCCCTTGTAGCCGATGGTCATGGTGGGAAAGATTACAAAGCTGTCCCTGCTCAGCTCAAGTCCACGCCATATGTACTGGGAGTAGAATGAAACGTTTAGGTCGGCGAAAAGGTCTTCAGGTATCACTTTTCCGGCAGGTTTCGCCGCCTCCGCCTGAGCGGCCGGTTGCCCGGCTGTCGCCTCCTCCGCGCGGGAATACGTACCCACGCCCATTACCATGACAAGTACCAAACTCAAAGATAGCGTCTTCAAAAGTGTTTTCATTGTGCCCTCCTCTGTCTTCCAAGTTTAGTTTTTCAGCTCCCTTGCTTCGGTCCCCCCCTTCTGATCCGCCGGATTCTTCATCATTTTCCGCCGGCGCAGCAGTTCATCATCTTGCCGGCGATGTGCCTGATTATGGACTTGTTTTCCCTGACTCGCTCCTGGCGAACGTTATCTACTTTCTCTGCTTTTTTGCCTCTTCCCACATCTCGCCAAAGGCTTTCTCGGTTTTTTCGCTCATGACCCGCCAGATTGCTACCGTCTTGAAGTAATTGTTGTTGCCCACATTAAACAGGACCTTTTCTTCCGGAGTCACCAGGTTTCCAACATTGTCGATGACCGGCGATACGCCCTGCTGTTTGACAACCGCGGCCTGGTATTTGGGTGACAGGTGCAGGTTGATCCACTCTTCGCACAGCTTCTTCTTCATTCCCTTTGCCGCATGGGTAATGCACCAGTAGTCGATCCAGGCGCTTCCGCCTTCTTTCGGGGTGGCCAGTTTCCAGTGGCCGCCTTTCTGATTCGCCTTCACCACGGCAAAACCCCATGTGGTCGCCAATGACAGTTTGGGGAACTCATCCGCGTTGGCTTCGCCGTCCCAGAGGCTCTTCGCCCCCTTCACCAGTTCATTCAGCTTAGGCTGGATCTTCTTGCGGTCGAGCCGGTCGATGTTGAAAAGATCATCGTATTTGTAGCCGAGCGAAAGTGCGGTTATCCAGATATTGACCTTGTGGAAATTATTGTTGATGGTGTACTTGCCTGCATACCGCTTATCCCAGAACACATTCCAGCTTTTCGGCGCTTCTTTGACGACAGACGTGTTGTAGGCCAGTCCGTAGGGGCCGCAGTTGTACGGCAGGCCATAGCGCTTCCCTCCCTCCAGGAGGGATTTGTCTGCCGAGAAGAACGGCAGCATGTGCTTTGCGTTTGGAATGTTTTTCATGTCGAGGGGGGACAGCATGATGCTGCCTTTTTTGAAAACGTTGAACCGGGGTGTCTTGGGCATGTCGGCCGGGGGCGAAATAAGATCCGCGGTTCCGTTCTTGGCCGCATTGTAGAAATCCTCCTGGCCCGTTGCGTAGGAGGGTTTTACCTCCACATCAATTTTGTATTTCTTTTTCACCATCTTCTGAAACTCGTCAATAAACGCCTTGTCCGCATACCCTTCCCAGCACATGATGTTGATTGTTTCCTTCGCGGCCATTGCCGTCCCCGCCCCCACAAGTAGTGCGAAGGCCGTCAGGATGCCTAAACAGAAAACCCTTCTTTTCATCGATCTCCTCCTTTCCAAGTACAGCCTGAGATTGGACCTCTCCACAAAGACATTGAGCTCATGGACAAACAAAGACATCGCACAACGCACGGACAGGCGGGATGAGCGGTGTTTAAAGCGCGGCATCCAAACATAGATGCCTGACAGGCGAGGGGTTAAGCACCGCTAACGCGGCACGGCTCTCTTCACGTGTCTTTCAACAGCCTGTCAGGTTGAGAAAGAGCGGGGACATAATGAATAAATGCCAATACTATGGCAATCCACGGTCCTTTTCAGCGACAGTGAAAACCCCACTCCGTCAAAGACGGTTTTCCGTATTCAACGTAATAAGTTTCTACTTGTATTTAGAAATGTCAAGAAGGGCGGATTGATTTTTAATAAAAATCAAAATATCTCCTCATATGACTGATACGGCCGCTGGAAAAGCAGCTGCGCCAAAGAAAAAACCCTTTTACCAGGCTGCTCCCGTGGCAGTAAGCACCATCGTCTTCCGGCGTTCTTGCGCCCACAATAGGGCCGGCCGGCGCCGGGTCAGCGCGCCGCCATGGGATCCCTGATCTCGTGCTCCTTCCTGAACATGAGATTTTTCGAACCCCGGTTGTTGACGTATTTCTCCAATTCCAGGTTGACAACGAGCGGGACGGTCACGCCCGCCCCGGCCAGGGCCTGCCGGAGAAGCGCTTCGGCCTTGCCGGCATGTCGCCCCGCATCACCCAGGACCCGCATCGCCTCCGTGGGGTTGTGGAATCCGACCGAATTTTCCGCGCCGATGAAGACAACCCGGTAGAAGGCCTCCTCGTATTCATCCCGCGCCGCCGCGTACAATCCCGTGTCGATCTTCGTGCCCCCGGCCTGGGCCCTGTTCGCAATCTCGAAAATCTTTGCCGCCGTGGCCGTGGAGTAGCCGGCGCGGATGAAGAGGGACAGGGTCCTGTCCTGGATGGCGAAGACCTGTTTTCGCAGCAACTCCGGACCCTCGGCATGGCACTGGATGCATGCCCGCAGGTCGTTCTTCAGGGGACTCATGATCCTGTGGTCGGACACCTTCCTGGCGCCCACCTTGGTATACGGCATGTGACAGTCGGCGCAGGCGACGCCGGCATTCCAGTGGACACTGTTGTTGGAGAAAAGCTCGAATTCCGGGTGACGGAGAAAGGCCATGCGGAAACCGGTGACGCCCTGGGTCCACTCCCTGTTCGCCGGGCTGCTCCTGAGATCCCTGATGATGTTTTCGATGGTGATTGCGCCCCAGCGGCCGCCGGTCCAGGGAAAAACCACGTCCGTTGACTTCATGTTTACGTCCTTGGGGATGCGGTAGGTGACATGACACTGGGCGCACACCAGGCTCCGCTTGTCCTGCTGGGTCAGCTTCTTTTCGTCGACGCCGATTGTCCGGAGCGCCCTGCCGAGGGTAAAGCCGTGGGACATCCTGAGAGACATGTCTTTGTTGTCGTGGCAGTCGATACAGGCAACGCCGAGGGTACGGTGCTCTTTCGGAATCCGGTCGAGGACCTCGTGGTAGGTTTTGGAGAAATAGTCGCTCCCCATCTTTTCCCGCAGGAGCGGGGCATAAGGGCTCTTGCAGGAGAGGCAGCTCCCCCCTGCCTTGAGCCTTGCCGGGTCAATCTCCAGTTGGTCCGTGATCATGAAATAATGCCCGCGCGGCTCCCGGTATTCCACGCCGAAGCCCCACCCGTTATAGAGGAGCGCCAGAAACGGGAACTCGTCCAGCTTGTCCCGCGGTCCCTCTCCCACATCGTTTCCCCGTTTGTACCGGCTTTTTCCCGCGGGTGTCGGCTCGCCGGTCTTCTGCCACAGTTCATATTCAACCGGATAGGCCTTGCCCCATGGATCGGGGTCAATGGTGCCGGCGGCTATTTCCACCGTCTTCACCGGCTCCGGCTTCTGCGGCGCGCATCCCGGCACGAGTGCCGCCAGAAACAGAAGCATCAACGCAAGTCCATACTCCGCGGCTTTTGTTCTCATTCTCCCGCTCCCTGTTTCGTATTAAGAGTTCGTTCACGATTCGCAAAAACACCGGTCATGCGGTGGCGCATCTGACGGTGGCAGCTCCAGCATTGCCGTGTCGTGTCCATCAGGCAGACCGTCTCTTCATGGCACCTGGCGCAGTTTGCCTGCACCACGCGCTTTCCATGGGCGGAAAGGGTAATGGGCTCGGGAACCATGCCCGTGTGAAAAGAGATCAGATCCTTCATCCCGTCGATGGATTTCCAGACATAGTGTTCGACCGTATTGCCGTTCGGAAGGTGGCAGTCGACGCACTTTGAGCGGCTGTGCGCCCCGGAGTGCCGCCAGGCCGTATGCTGTTCCTCCATGACGTGACAGGAGGCGCAGAACTCGGGAGACTCCGAGCGGGCCAGAAGCTTCGGCGGCCCGATAAGGAGAAACAGGATGACGGCTGCCCCTGCGCATGCCGCGAGAGCGGACAGACAGATAGTACGTCGCGACAAACGAAATCTCATATGCTTTCTTCCTTGCTAGTGGCCATCCGGAAACCAGCTACCGATCGAATAGACGCATTCGGTAAGGACACGGGGATTGCCTTCCTGCATGGAATTCTACCAGGAATAAAAGGATTTTCGATGCAAGGGCTGACAACGAGGAGAGTCAAAGGCTGATGTGGACGGGGAATCGCCTGACAGAACAGGATCTTAATGAAGGATTTGGCGTTGACATGACCGCAAAGGAAAATTACAGTAACCCTCCGTGAGTCGGACACATCTTCGCGCAAGACAAAAAATGTAGATACATGGAGGCGTAATGACTGAACTGAACGCTTTTTTCGGTATGCTGAGCGGTTATGTCTGGGGGGTGCCGCTGCTGGTGCTCCTGGTGGGCACAGGGATTTTCCTGACGGTCCGGCTTCGGCTCCTCCAGGTTTTCCAACTCCCCCATGCCCTCTACGAGACCTTTGTCAAGCCCAAATCCAACGAGCAGGGGGATATCAGCCACTTCCAGGCGCTGATGGTGGCCCTTGCAGCAACCATCGGCACCGGCAACATCATCGGGGTCGCCACCGCCATCTCCGTGGGCGGCCCCGGCGCCCTGTTCTGGATGTGGATCACCGCCGCATTCGGCATGGCCACCAAGTACGCGGAAGGGGTGCTGGCCGTCAAGTACCGCATCGTGGACGAAAACGGCGAGATGGCCGGCGGTCCCATGTACTATATAGAGCGCGGTCTCGGCCTGAAATGGCTCGGGGTGCTGTTCGCCCTGTTCGGCTCCATCGCCGCTTTCGGCATCGGCAACATGGTGCAGGCCAATGCCGTGGCCGGCAACCTGAAGGAAAGCCTGGGACTGGATCCGCTGATCACGGGCCTTGTTCTCACCCTCCTCACCGGAATCGTCATCCTGGGCGGAGTAAAGAGCATCGGGCGGGTCTCCGCGGTGATGGTGCCGGTGATGGCAATCATCTACGTGGCCGGGTGCCTTGCCATCCTCTTCCGCCATGCCGGCGATGTGCCGGGGGCCCTGATGCTGGTTTTCCACGACGCCTTCACCGGCACGGCCGCCACCGGCGGATTCCTCGGTTCCGCGGTAATGCTCGCTATCCAGAAAGGCGTATCGCGGGGGGTGTTCTCCAACGAATCGGGCATGGGAAGCGCCCCCATCGCGGCGGCGGCGGCCAAGACCAACGAACCGTGCGAACAGGCCCTGGTATCCATGACCGGCACCTTCATCGACACCATCATCGTCTGCACCATGACCGGCCTGGTGTTGATCGTCACCGGGGCATGGCACTCGGGGTACGAGGTTTCGGCCCTCACAAAATCCGCCTTCGACACGGGGCTGCCGGGGAACTGGGGAGGGTTCATCGTTACCTTCGGCATCGTCTTTTTCGCCTACTCCACCATCATCGGCTGGGCCTACTACGGAGAAAAATGCCTGGAATACCTTCTGGGAGTCAAGGCGCTGCTTCCCTACCGGCTCTTCTATGCCGCCTTCGTGTTCGTCGGCGCCGGCGTCAAGCTGGACCTGGTCTGGAACTTCGCCGACGTGATGAACGGCCTCATGGCCGTGCCGAACCTGATTGCGTTACTCGGTCTGTCAGGGGTGGTGGTTGCCGAGACGAACCGGTTTCTGGCAACGCGGAAAGGGGCACGGAAGGCGGATGGAGCGGAACCGTCTTCCACCACGCCCTGAGCGGATATGTGACGGCGAATGGTCGCAGTGCGCCGGAACCCGGCGGGTAAAGGATTTATTCCTTCTCCTCGTCCGGACTTTCGTAGAAGCTATCCCAGGGGACCGTGGTGATAACAGGTTCCCCGGCTCCCCCTTCTATGACGATCCTCGTGGTAACAGGCTGCGTAACGTGACAGTCGCCGTATTCAAACGCATGACGGGGCAGCACTGTTTCCGAGTTTCGTCGTACCTCGGCCCAGGCGGACATGAACCCGCCGCATTTACCCTGGAGGTTGGCGTTACCCGGCAAGGCGCCTATCGTGATTGTGTAGATGCCGTCACGGAGCCTGCATTGCCCATGAACGGTTTTGAGCGAGCCGATATGGTTTTTGTTTTTCTTATCTTTTGCAATGAGCGACCACGGGTCCCATTGACGGCGGCCTTTGCCCTTGATCATTTTCCTGCCGGCTTCGTTGTAAGCGCCGGCATATGTGAGAATAACCGAATTTGCCTTCGTATCGCATTCATACCCTACCAGTTTATGGAAAAAATCCGCATGAGCCGGCGTCGTCGAAACCATGAACATGCACATAGCGATCACTACTTTCATCGAAACCCTCCAATCTGCTCCGCTGCTCTCGAATTCCGCGGCCCATGGCCGCCATCCCGGCACTGCTGATTTCTCTTGAGTGGGGGTCTCCGCTACCAGACCGGGTCTTTGCCGTTTTCCACAAGCCTGTGCCGTATTGTGCCGTCCAGCGATCCAGCGCATATGCATATCCCTGTTCCGCACTGCTCAGACGAGTAGGTCCAATAAACGATATAGTTTCCGTCCGGAGAAAAGTCCGGATGAAGGGCATCCTCGACGATGACCGAACTCCTGCCGTTTATCGTGTCCAACAGATGTATCTCGTTGAAGCCGCTGCCCTGGAGCCGATCGTAGCCATACGCCAGGAACCGGCCGTTGGGATGCCAGGATAATCTTGTTGCGCCAATGTTACTGCGACTCCCCCTGCTTGTCGGCTCGTCATAGGATGCGACGGCCGCGATACGTTTCACATCCCATCCAATGGGAGGACCGCCCTCCGAATCCTTCTCCATCTCGGCAATCCAGATGTCTCCGTTGCGGGTAAAGGCGAGCCTGTCGCCGGTGGGCGACCATGCCGGGTGCGCATTGTCCGCAAAGAAGAAACCCGTTCCGCCTTTGTAAAGGTCGAACCGGACGACGACCTTGCTTTGCTCCTGCGCGCCAAGGGGGACGTCAAATATGGAACTTCCGGCGATGATTCCCTTTGTCGAATTGCGCGGCGCCTTACCTGCGGCATGTGCTGCGACGCGGACAGCCTCAAAGGTATCGGGACGGGAAAAGGTGAGTGAGTCACCCATCGGGTTCCAGGAGATCTCTACACCGGGAACAAAAGGGTCCCGGTTTGCGTCGTCTCTCTTCCACCCGGATGTCACGGGACGCTGATCGCTTCCATCGGCCATTGCCACCCAGATAGTGGTATCGCGAACAAATGCAATCCTGGACTTGTCGTGAGACCATGACGGATTCTGCCCGTTTTCGATTATGAGCTTCTGTTCGGATCCATCACCGTTTGCAACCCAGATAGTGTTGTCACGGACAAATGCCAGCTTCCAGGCGCGCAGGTCTGCCGGCAACGGGCCGGAAAAATCACCCGCCATCGCAATGCTGAGAAGCGAGGCACAAAGGAGAACGGTTATTCCCACCTGTCGCATCATGCGACAAGAACCAGATTCGTTTTTTCCCCTGACCGGGGAGGTATGGAGTTTCATGCTTACTCCGCGATGCCGAAGGTATCCCAGAAATTCTGAAAGTGCTTTTCAGCTTTTTCACATTCTCCCTTGGCCTCCAGGAGTTCCTTTCCGGTAATTTCTCCTGCTTTTGCTTTCCGTTGCGCCAACTCGTATTCCAGTTTCCTGATGAGATAGTCCTGTTTCAGCAGCGTCCCTTTGATACCTCCCACATAATTGACGAACCCCAGGTTCTGTATTTCCCAGCCCGTATTTCCTATTTCAGCCAACCGTTTTTTGGGTATTTTCCCCTGAGATGCCGCTGTGAGTTTTTTGAAGCTTTCAAGGGCGGACTTGACCGCGTCCAGATTTTCCAGCGAATTTTTGGTAGAGAACCTTTCATTGAATGTAGAGTCGGCCGGTTCATCGGGATGCACCGGTTTCATTACCACCTCACCGTAAGCGGGGATCGTTATCGCGATAAGCAGACAACCAATGAATATGCGCAGCATAGGACTCTCCTTCTGTATCCGTAGAACGGCACGCCGACGATGATCCTCACCCCACAAACTTTCAAAACCGGGAGAAGCTCCCCATTCTTCCTTTATTGTATTGTAGTCACTTTGCCTTTACATTCAACCCTCCCCAGTCATGTTCTACGGCTCAAAGGGGTCGCGGAAACTGGCCTTTTTCCGAGGCTTTGATACAGTTACAGGAGGGAAATCCAGTTCCTTTTATTGAGCGGGTTGGAAAGCCCGATGTGGGGAGTGAACAAGGGGGGTGAGAGATGAAAATGATAGCGAAGACCATGATAGTGCTCTGTGTATCGGCTTTGACCTTCCTGACTTCCGGCTGCTGCACGCAGCGATCCGCCGTGCAGACCATCACGCCGGAAGAAAAAAACGAGCTTCTCCGCTGGTCGCTGCGGGAGTTGGGAAGAGCAAGCCAGCCGTACTGCTGGAGACGTTCCTACGGACGAGGCGCGGGTGTGCCGGTCAACGCCTGCCCCGAAGACCAGGAAAAGGATGCGGGACTGTGCTACCGCACCTGCGAGGACATCGGCAGACCAGGTTGGAAAGGCGTCGGCCCCGTGTGCTGGCCGAGATGTCCCTCGGGTTTCCGCGATGACGGGGCGTACTGCTTCAAGCCCGACTCGTACGGCAGGGGAGTGGGATTTCCCTGGAAGATCGGAGACAAGGCTTTCGATCTGGGCAACGCCAGGAAGCGTTGCGAAAGAAAGCACGGGGAAGGACAGTGCGAGAAATCAGGCGCCATCTATTACCCCAAGTGCAAGGAGGGGTATCGGGCGATGGGTTGCTGTGTGTGCAGCCCGAGGTGCCCCTCGGGCATGACGGACATCGGCATTTCCTGCCAGAAGCAATCCAAGGGGCGTGGAGTAGGCAAGCCGATGAAATGCAAGAAAGGACAGGCGTATGATGCCGGCCTCTGCTATAAGCCCTGCAAGGAGAATTACCACGGCGTCGGTCCCGTGTGCTGGCAGGACTGCCCCGGTACCCAGCCCGTCAATTGCGGAGCCGGATGCGCTACCCACGCAAGTCAGTGCGCCGACAAGACGATCCGGCAGGCGCTCGCTCCGCTCGAGGTCGCGTTGAATGTGGCCATGGCCGTAACCACGGGAGGCTCCGGCAACGCCGCGGTGAACGCGGCAAAGTCCTCGGCAAAGACCGCGGCCAAGTCGGCGGGCAAGGCGGTGGCAAAGGAGACCATACGGAAATCGACGAAGACGATAGCTCGCGAGATGCTGCCCGATATCCGCGGGAAGCTGACGAAGAAGCTCCACGAGTATTCGGATACGATTGCGGACGAGGTGTGCGAGAATGCCGCCGAAACCCTGGCCGAGGCTGCGTTGGCCAACGAATCGCCCGACACCAAGGACCTTCTCATGACCCTCGATCCGACCGGAATCGCCAACGTGGCCGACGTCTTCACCAATCCCAAATGCGGCTTTGACGAGGAGCCCCCCATCTTCGGGAGATGATAGCGGGACCGGGAAGGGGGATCGGGATGTAAGAGCTGGACCTTCTTCGGGAGAAAATGCCTGGTAGCCGGCATCATTCCTTCCAGCCGTTGAGAAGCGAGACGATGGGCAGCATTGCGTGCGCGCCCCGGACCACGGCTTCAAGGGGATGGGTCGACGGATTGACCCTGATGCGGGTCGCCTGCTCCAGCCGCTCCCTCATACCCCTCAGCAGGCTCCCACCGCCGGTCAGCCAGATCCCGTTTTCGATAATCTCGCACCCGAGAGACGGCTCTATCCGCCTCAGCATCGCCACGGCGACCCCGACCATTCTTTCAACCAGCGGTTCCATGGCCTCGCGGTATCGTTCTTCAAAAGCTGAGCTTTCGTGTTTCCGCTCACTCCCGAAAATCTCCGGTGCATCCGCCCCTTCGGATCTCCGGCCCACACCTGCCGCTCGCACCAGCTTTTCCGCTTCATCCCGGCTGACGGAGCGCTTCATGGCGCGGGAACAGGCCTTCATGGCCGCCCTCCTCAGATCGGCGCACCCCACCCGTTCGGCATGCGTCTCGACAATCCTGCCGGACCCTATCACCGCGCAATCCGTCACCCCTTCGCCCATATCCAGAATCATGCCGGCAAAGGGTGACGCCACGTCCATGCCTGCACCGATGGCGGCTGCAAGTGGTTCCGGAACAAGAAACACGTCCGCCGCTCCCGCCTTCAGGACGCTGTAGCGCACCAACGATAGCTCACGCGGGTTGACGTCGGAAGGGACGCACGCAATCGCCCGCGGCGGCACTACGCCGAATCGCCGCACCCCGGCGAGGAGCGGGCCGAGGACTGCCGCGGCTGCATCGCGATCAACCACCGCACCGGCCCTCAGCGCACTGCTCCCCTCAAAAACGGACGGAACCGTTTTGAGTCCGTTGGTTCCGTATGCCACCCGAATCCACGCCGTTCCGAGATCCACGGCAATGTCGGGCTTCCGGAAAGACGGCCGCATAGATCCGACCATAAGGCCTCCTGCTCATGAACTACAGGTGATAATCACCGGCCGCCTCGGGCTGATAGAGGATCTTTTCCACCCGCATCTTCCGCTGCCCGGCAGGGGCGCTCCAGACGATGACGTGACCGATGCGGCAGCCGATCATGGCCGTCCCCACGGGCGCGAGAATCGATACCTTGTTCTGCTCGATATTCGCCTGGCGGGGAAAGACCAGGGTAAATCGCCGTTCCTCTCCGGTTTCCAGGTCTTTCAGCAGCACCACCGAGTTCATGGTTATGACGTTGGCCGGTATCGCCGTCGACTCCACCACCTCCGCCTTTTCCAGTTCTTTGGCAAGCTCCTCCAGGTGCTTGTTGTCCCGTATGTTGACTGCGCTTGCCACCTCCAGCAGCTCTTCCAGGCGGTTCATGTCATGGTCCGTTATGTATATCTTCTTGCTGTTGCGTTTATTCATGGGAAACACTCCTTGGTAGTGAAATAAGAGAAAACGGATTAACGATGACCTCCGCGCTCCCGGATTCCGGGCGTGCCTGTGCCCTGAACAGCCCGAAAGACTGCTAAATGAATGGACTTCCGGCTTTCTACGGAAAAGATTTTCGGAATCGGTCAGGCAAGCGCCGAATGACGGACCGCTCCTGGAGCGGGCGGAGCCCTGGCGGGAACCGTCGCATGCAACGGCGGGGAAACGGCGCGGCAACGCCGTGAGACGGTAGAGGACGCAGTGAATGCGATCTGGAAGCAGGCAGCGTTTTTCGTCGCCGCGACCAGCTTCAGGGATTTCTTTGTCTCGTACTGCGAAGAGGAACCCTGGCTTTTGAGAACGGAGGCGCGGGACTTGGTTTCGGGAAGCGCGCTGGAAAAAGATACACCAATCCCCTGGAAAACGAACAGCAGGGCTACAACGATTGTCGCCGCCTTCGGGACTATAGCCGGGATATGTATTCCGTACCGTCTCATGGGACAACCATAGCCCAGATCGCGGGAAGTTTCAAGGGAGGCGGGGAGACGTGTCATGCGGGATTCTGCGGAATACCGGAAGGTTCGGGTACATGGCCCTGCGCAGCCGGAGTGGCGCCACGGATGGGCGCAGTACAACGGCCACAAGGAGAGCTGTCAAAAAAGATCCCGTATTTTCGCTAAAGCTAACACCTCCATGCCCCGATACGAGATACAGGGACCGGGTTCAGATGGAGATTCCCGGCAACCAAGACAATCCGGAGGAGCAAGCATGAAACCATACCAGGCGTTGCCATTCCTGGCTCTCGCCGCACTGCTGTCCGGCTGCGCATACCTGGAAAGTCTCGGATACTATGGCGAGGAACCGCGGGGGGGCACGCGCCGGACCTACGGAGTCACGCAGGACAGGGACATCCGCGCGGACTTTCCCGTATCCTACCGGGAGGTTGACGGAGACTACCATGCATCGCACGTGGAATGGGTGTACCAACCCCATGTGAAAGTCACGGAACCTCCTGTCGTAACGCAGGGAAATCCATAACGGAGGAACACTATCCATGCGAACCGGGACGATAGATCCGAAACCGTACCTTCTGCTTTCTTTTTTCTCCCTGGCGCTGATCCTCTGCCTTGCGATCACGGCACGGGCGGAGGACACGGCGGCAGCACCTGTCGAGGCGACTCCACCGGCGGCGTCTCCCGCCTACAGCAGCCGTCTTCCGGGAGATACCGTCATCACGGAACCCCTCGTCATCCAGCCCGGCCAATCACCAGCCGGACGATTCAACGCCCGCATAATTTTTCTCGCCGACCAACTGGAGAGAAACGTGGACAGGGAGCGCGTCGACAACACCTTCATCGTTACCAGCTTCAGCAACCTGAACAGGCTTTCGGAAACGTCGGGGCTCGGCAGGCTCATTGGAGAAAATCTCATCCATGAGCTTCAGGTCAGGAGATGGCGGGTATTCGAAATGCGCACGGCCAAAGACGTCACCATCAACGATACGGGAGAGATATCCCTGAGCAGGGACGCCAATCGGATCAGGAATACCTTCAAGCTGGGCGGCGTGGTAACCGGCACCTACAGCATTGCGGGAAACGACATCATCATCAACGCGCGGGTCGTGGACAACGAAACCGGCCTGGTGATCTCGACCGCCCAGACCCACCTGCCCGTGGACGCGTTTACCGAAATGCTTCTCTACAACAAGGACGGACTTCCGGAAATGAAGATCGTGGGGAACCGATAGCGATGAAAAGAACACGGACACTGCGCATCGGGATGGTATTGACTCTGCTGACAGGGCTTCTCGGGAGCGGCTGCGTCGGCCGCGGCTGGTACCCCTATTCCCCCGTATCGGACGGAAACGCCTGTGGAAACGCCACTCCCCGGCAGCTGCTGGAACACACGGACCTGAAGAGCCTCTTTGACGGCATCGCAGCCGAGATCTGCGCAAACGGGTGCATCGGCGCCGCTTCCGGCACGGACGCCCCGGCAAACACCGGAACGACGTCTTCCGCCGTGCCTGCCAAGCACAGTGAAAGGTGCGCAGGGGAAACGATCCTGGTCACCGACTTCGTCGAACTTCAGACCCTCGTTCCCAACAAGCATGGCCTTCTCATGGGCGACCTGATGCGGTCGAGTCTCAACAGCCGCTGCGGCTACCGCATCGTGCAGGCGGAATTTTCCTCCTATTTCCGGCTTTCGGAAAACGGCCTGGTGGTGCTTTCCCGGAACAGCGCGGACATCAAGAGCAGGGAATACCGGCAGTCGGAGTGCGTGGTTGGCACCTACAGTTTCGTGGGCGCGAAATTGATCGTCACGGTGCGGCGCATCAGCACCCTGACCGGCAGGATCACCAGGATGGTGACCCGTGAGATCGACTATACCTGCTCGGGAGACACCGTCAGCCACTCGGTGAGGTAGGATCATTCAACCTCAAAACGGCAGGTGGAGTCGTCCGGAGTGAACGAAGGACGACTTCACCCGTCTGTTCCCGGGGATTCCGCCCGCGGCATGCCCTGCTCCAGCCAATAGAGCCACGCCAGCAGTTCAGCAACCGCTGCATACAGCTCCGGCGGGATATTCCTGTCCAGGTCCAGTTGCATGAGCATGCGTACCAGCTCGGGCGACTCGTGCACGTACACCCCGGCCTCACGGGCAAGATTGATGATGGCCTCGGCGGCCTCCCCCTCCCCCTTTGCAATCACCCGCGGCGCATAGTCGCCCTTCCGGTACGCCAGGGCCGCTGCCCTGCGCTCACGCTCCTTCCAGTTCTTCATGGCGCACCACCACTCCTTGTACCTCGATTCCCGCTGCCGCAAGGCGCTCTCTCAAATCTCCGGTCCGTTCCCCCAGCAGGAAGGCCGAATCCGTCGATCCCACGGACAGGGACAGGTTCAGATCCTTTCCCTCCAGATTGATCACCGCCGCCACCCTTCCCAGGTTGGGCAGGTCGAGGCGCAGGGTGGTCCGCCACCCGTGCTCCTCCCCCTGGTCGGGATGCGCCTCCCGCTCTTCCACTTCCCACTCCATGGGCTGCCCCTGCCACGCCTCCCCCTGCCAGAGCACAATCCCCGAGTTCAGCAGATTCAGCTGTTGACGGACAAGGGGAAGGGTCCGGCTATCGGCGATTTCTCCCTGAAGGGGGGACGAAGCCGGGAAAGCATCCTTCCCTTCCCGTTCCTCAACGGGCGAAAGGCCCGGTGTCCGCACAGGGGAGGTCCGGTCCGCATCGTGATGGGCATCCGTTCCCAAGGCGGACGGACCAGGCCGTAAGAGCCCGGCGTTCCGCTCAACCTCCGCGCGCGGCGCTTCGGCAGGGATATCCGGCGCCTTTTTTTCCAGGAGAGCGGGATCGAGTTGACCATAGATTTCCTTCAGAAGGCGAGTCCGTTGCTCCGTGCCGCTGACGGCCGCACGGTTGACAACGCTTCCATCATCCGGGATCCGCCCGGTCCCATCCGGCTGGGTAGATTCCGGAGCCACGGTGGGTTTTTCCGCGGCTTCCCGTCCCGGAAAAGCCTGTTCCCGAACAGGGGGAGACACCGGGGAACGCTCGGAAACCGGCCGATCCCGGAGGTGATCGGAGAGGACACCGGAATCATCCCGCCGGGCCGGTGCAGCCTCACGTGCTACGGTGCCGTCCTTTTCACGGACAGTCGGCATCCCGTCGGGCTTTTCCCGGTTACCACGGTGTCCGGGAGACTCCTGGAGGGCGGGTCCGGCAGCCTGATTCTCCGGCAGCCCCCCCCCGACAGCCCGGCCCGGATCACCTTCCGCGCTGTCCGGACTCGCGGCAAGCTCCGCCCCGTCCGGTCGCCCGTCGGGCCGGGCACGTCCATCGCGGACAGGCGTCCCGCCTGCCGCGGGCTCCCTGTTGTTTGTTCCGTCGGCCGTTCCTTCCCGTTGAGAAAGGATAGCGGCATCAGGCGACTCGCTATCCGGACGCATCCCGGAAACCGGGGGTTCCGCGGGTGTGTCGCCTTCCGGCCGTGCCGTCGGCGTTGTTTCCGATGTGCTCGCGCGCGCGTCCGGCCTCGACAGTGTCCCCTGCGGCTCGCGCAGGACCTCCGCCAGGGGCCGCTCGCCCCGCGCCCAGTCCTTCAGGTGAGATTCGTAGAAAAGTCCGCTTTCCCCCAATGCCTGACGGAGCCGCCCGGCCAGCCGCGCCGTGTCGGTCGGCGGACCGTCCAGTACGGGCTCCGGAACCGGAAGGGAAGATACGGCGTTCCCGGAGACCGGCCCTGAATCGCTCATGAGCTGTTTCACCAGCTGCCCGGCCGGGCTCAGGGTCAGGGGGGTGCCGCTGAGCGTGTGTCCGGCAAGGGCGAAGGTGGGTCGGGCGTCCTGGTGGAGAAAGGTCATGCGCAGGGAATCGCCGACCTGAACCCGCGAGGGGAGGTCCATGGCGAACAGGTGGGAGGAGATTTTGACAAGGGACATACCGTTCTCGTATTTCCCCATTACCGTGGCCAGCACCTCGGTCCCCGGCGACAGGACGAGCCGGGGGAGTGCCGCTTCCCCGGCTCGCGGTTGTGCCGCGGGCTCTCCGAGACCCCTGATGTTCTGCAGGAACTGTATCACTGTTTCACGTATGCTCGCCATGGTCATTCACCCCGGTTCATGCCCGGCTTTCATCGGTGCGGGCGACATTCCGCAGAAACAGCCAGGAGAGCAGCGGCAGGAGCAGGAGAAAGCCGTAGAGGAGGACATGGAACGCCTGCTGCACTCCCATGCGGTCGGCCAGCCTGCCCACCAGGGGGCCGCTGACGATGAAGGCGATGCGGAACGAGAGGGACTGGAGCGACAGGATGCTCGCCCGCTCCGACGATCGGCTTTCTTTCTGGGTATAGTGGAGGAAGATCGGTCCCCGCAGCCCGCGCATGGCGGTGAGCAGGTAGTAGAACAGGAAGCCGAAGGTCCCGCCCACCAGGCCGAGGCCCGCGTATCCCGCCAGGATCATGGCGCAGAACAGGAAGATTCCCTTCCCATCCCCGAGGGAAGCATGGAACCGGTGGCTCGCCAGGGCGAACACCGCCACCATCAGGTTGGCGCCGGCCCAGGCCGGGCCGAACCAGGCCAGGGGCACCCCGTTTTCCCGCATGTAAGGCTGGATCAGCCACACCGGATAGAAGGAAGCGATGCCGAGAAGCGTGTTCAGCAGGATGATAGCCCGGAGACGCCGGTTATCCAGGAAGGCATAGCGTGTGATTCGCAGGGCCTCCCCCAGGTGGCCGTGGGTGGAGATGCCCGTGTCCCGGGGAGGCTCCTTCATGGTGCGCACCACGGAAAAGGCCGCGGCCCAGACCCCTATCTGGAGGAAAAACGGGAGCAGGGGCATGGACGCGTACATGACCCCGGCAAACAGGGCGCCCAGGGCCTCGCCGGTCTGGGAAAAACCGTTCACCCTCCCCTCGTAGCGTGCGTACTGCCCTTCCTTTCCCTCGGCCAGGAGGGTCTCGTAGAGAAGGGCGCTGTCGGAACCGCTGATGAAGGAGAGTGCCGTTCCCAGGAGGATCTCCGCCGCAAGCACCTCTCCGAAGGAGCCTGCAACGGTGTAGAGCCCCCAGCCGGCGGTGCCGATGACGGTGGCGATGCTGAGGGCGGTGCGGTACCCGAGGCGGTCGCTCACATAGCCTGAGGGGTACTCCAGGAGCACGGTGGCCGCGGAAAAGATCCCCTGCAGGACCAGTATCTCGGTGAGGCTCAGGCCGATACGGTCTTTCCAGAACAGGGTGATGATCGCCATGGGGAACAGGGTCTTCTGGAGGAAGGCGAAGGCGTAGAGCTTTCCGATATTCGCATGGAAGGGTGTCACCATTTTCCCACCCTCACTCCACCTCGTCCACATCCCGTCCCGACAGCACGGAAAGAGGCTCCTCCGCGGTGACGTCGTATCCCGGTCTGGAGTACCCGTCCTTTTCCTTGATCAGGAGCCAGTTGTTGGCCTTGCCGCCCCAGCGGGTCCTGACCAGGGCGAATCCGCCGCGCAGTTTATTACCGTTGAACCGGATCTTCGCGGCCCCCCTTCCCAGCATCTCTGCAAAGGTCTCCCCCTCCCCCGCCGGTTCGAAGGTCCCCCGGTCCCAGACGATGACACGGCCCGCGCCGTACTCGCCCTCGGGAATGCTCCCTTCGAAATCCCCGTACTCCAAGGGGTGGTCCTCCACCTCAACGGCGAGCCGCTTGTCGGCCGGGTCCAGGCTCGGCCCCTTGGGCACGGCCCAGCTCTTCAGCACTCCCCCCTCTTCCAGGCGCAGATCGTAGTGGAGGGTGCGGGCATGGTGTTTCTGGATCACGTAGCGACGCGGCAGTTTCCCCTCCCTTGGGGGGGAGTCCTTCTCGCCCGCCGGTTCCGGGGTGCGGGTGAAGTCGCGTTTTGAGCGGTATTTTTCAAGGGACATGGAGTTTTCCCTGTAGGGGCAAACCCTGTGTTTGCCCTTCGGAAAGGGTGATCACGCGGAATGGGCGATCACAAGGATCGCCCCTACGGGCGTGTATCGATCAACCCGCTATTCCACAAGTTCCGTTGCCCTGGCCACCACGTTCTCCACGGTGAAGCCGAATCTCCTGAACAGCTCGCCTGCAGGCGCGCTGGCCCCGAAGCGGTCCAGGGCGATGATCCCGCCCCGGTCGCCGACCCACTCCCGCCATCCCAGGGAGGCGCCCGCCTCCACCGCCAGCCTCGCCGTCACGTCGGGAGGGAGGACCCGGTCTCGATACTCCGCGGGCTGCTCGCGGAACAGCTCCCAGCTCGGCAGGCTGACCACGCGGGCGTCGATTCCCTCCGCTGCCAGACGCTTTTGCGCCTCCAGGACGAGTTGCACCTCCGACCCGGTCGCCAGGAGAATCAACCGGGGCGTCGCACCCTTCTCCGGCGACAGGACATAGCCTCCCTTCAGCAGCCCATCGGCGGGAGCGACGACGCTCCGGTCGAACACCGGCAGGTTCTGGCGGGTAAGGACCAGCAGCGTGGGTCCGTCGATCCTTTCCATGGCGGAGCGCCACGCGCAGGTCGTCTCATTGGCGTCGGCCGGACGTATCACGCGGAGGTTGGGCATGGCACGGAGGGAAGCCAGGTGTTCCACCGGCTGGTGTGTGGGTCCGTCCTCTCCCACGCCGATGGAGTCGTGGGTCATGACGTAGATCACCGGGAGCCCCATGAGGGCCGCCAGTCGTATCGAGGGCCGGGCATAGTCGGTGAATACGAAAAAGGTGGCGGCATAGGGCCGGACCCCGCCGTGAAGGGCCATGCCCGAGGCGCATGCGGCCATGGCGTGCTCCCGGATCCCCCAGGCGATGTTCCGTCCGGCCGGGTCATCCCGTTCAAAATATCCGCTCCCGGCGATCAGGGTCTTGGTGGAGGGCGACAGGTCGGCGCTCCCGCCCACCAGCCAGGGCACCCTGGCGGCGACGGCGTTCAGCACCGTGCCCGAAGCGGCACGGGTGGCGACCGCCTTTTCCGGGGAAAAGACGGGAAGGTCCGCGTCCCACCCGGCGGGAAGGGTCCCGGAAAGGGACGCGTCGAGCCGGTCGGCCAGGTCGGGATAGGCCTGCCGATAGGCGTCGAGGCGGGCGTTCCATTCCTCCTCCAGCCCGATACCCCGCTCCACGGCCTTGCCCATATGGGAACGCACCTGTTCGGGCACGAAAAACGTCTCCTCCTCGGGCCAGCCGTAGAATCTCTTGGTCAGCCGGATTTCCTCCTCTCCCAGCGGCTCTCCGTGGGCGGACGAGGAATCCTGCCGGTTGGGCGATCCGTACCCGATATGGGAGCGGACGATGATCAGCGAGGGTCGATCCTTCTCGTCACGGGCCTCCTCGAAGGCCTTGGACAGGGCATCCAGGTCGTCGGCCCGATCCCCCACAACGATGACCTGCCAGCCGTAGGACTGGAAGCGCCGGGCCGCGTCGTCCGAGCAGGAAAGGGCCGTGCTCCCCTCGATGGTGATGTGGTTGTCGTCGAAGACGCAGATCAGCTTTCCCAGCCCCAGGTGGCCGGCCAGGGAGGCGGCCTCGTGGGAGGCGCCCTCCATGAGGTCGCCGTCGCCGCAGAACACCCAGGTATGGTGGTCGATGATGAGGTGGCCTGGACGGTTGAACACCGCGGCCAGATGGGCCTCGGCCATCGCCATCCCTACGCCGTTCATTATCCCCTGCCCGAGAGGGCCGGTGGTGGTTTCCACGCCTGGTGTGTGGCCGTATTCCGGGTGTCCCGGCGTGCGGCTCCCCCACTGGCGGAAATCCTTCAGTTCCTGGAGGGACAGGTCATAACCCGTGAGATGGAGCATGGAGTACAGGAGCATGGAGGCGTGGCCGATGGAGAGGATGAACCGGTCCCGGTTGAACCATCCGGGATTCTTCGGATTGAAACGGTGGAACCGGCTCCACAGGACGTACGCCAGGGGCGCCAGTGCCATGGGAGTGCCCGGATGACCCGAATTTGCCTGCTGGACTGCGTCCATGGACAGGGCACGGATGGTGTCGATGCTCAGTTTGTCGATATCGTGCGCCATGATCGTTTTTCTCCTTGATTTTACTGAATTCAGTTACTGTAACCGCCGCGGGCCGAATGGTAAAGCATTTTCCGTCGGTTACGGACGTCGCAGCGGGTTGTGGAGACGTTCCGGCCGCCATAATTTCACTGCACGGAAAAAACAGTCCTTTTTCTTTATCGCCGGCTGGAGTATATATGTCGGAAAGTTCTCACGCGCCGCGTGCGGATGCCGGACGTGGGGAACGGAACAGTCGGGGGAATTCTCCGTCGGGAGGTTGATGAATGGATTGGGAAAAGGCTACCCGGATCGCCTGCGCAATCGGCGGGTCGCGACTCGTGGAGCCGCGCATGCTCCTGTTTCGCGCCGCGGTCGACTACGCCCGGATACGGTCGGAATGGCAGCTCTCCACGTTGGAGGAACGGGTCGCCATGAACGCGAAACGGACCGCGCTCCATGACGCCTTCATCGAGACGTGCGACGTGATGGGGCGGCGCATGGCGAGCGAGAACGAGGATGCATCGTGGAGAGAGGATCTGGGGAACGACCGGAAGGAGATCGGCGACCTGGCCTGCTACATCAACCTGATCCTGGGGCTGGCTGCGCGGTAGACGGACCGGGAGTGGAATCGGACTATTCGTCGATATCGGCCGGGAGGTACTCTATCCCTTCACCGGTGTTTTCTCCGTTGATGATCCCCTCAACCCATTCGTGAATGTCGGTCCGTGTGACCGTTATCAACTCCTTCTTCAGCTGGGCGACCCGCTGCTTGTCCGGCGCCCCGATGCGGCGCAACTCGTAGTGGACATGGGGGCCGGTGGACCGTCCGGTGCTTCCGGCAAGGGCGATGACGGTCTTGTCGTCCACCCGCTGGCCCCGCGTCACTTTCAGGGCCGAGTTGTGCCCGTACAGGGTCAGGTAGCCGTTGCCGTGGTCGACGGCCACCAGGTTGCCGTACCCCTTGTAGGGCCCGGCGTAGTAGACGGTTCCCGGGCTGACGGAATAGACGGGCGTGCCGGTGGGGACGGCGATGTCGTAGCCCCGGTGATACACCATTTTTCCGCTGCCGAACGGGTCCGGACGCCAGCCGATCCCGGAGGTTATCCTCCCCTTGTCCACGGGAGAGGTGCGATCCGCACGGGAAGGGGCGGGGAAAAACAGGACGAGAAGGACGAGAAACACTGAATATTTCATAAGGGAACCTGATTCTGTCGGGTTGCTGTGATATGCCGGCGACCGAGCCGCGCCTATTTTTTTTATACACCCCGTCGCGGGGAGGGTCAAGGAGGGAAAGAACATGTCGAAGCCCGTCGTTGCCGTTACCATGGGGGATCCCGCCGGGATTGGACCCGAGGTCATTGTCAAGGCGCTTGCGGAGCAGGAACTCACGGAAATATGCCGCCCCCTGGTCCTGGGAGACCCTCTGGCCATGGAACGGGCGCTTGCCGTCACCGGGGTCAAGCCGCGGCTTGAAATGCTCCCCGAGGGGCTGCCCCCGGAAAACACCGAGGGCTGCATCTTTCTCCGCCCCCTCTCCCGCCTGGCGATGACGGACATGGCATACGGAGGGCCGTCGCCGGATGCGGGCGACGCCATGTTCCGCTACATTACCGAGGCCGTGCGCCTCTGCCTCGACGGTCTGGCAGCGGCCATGGTCACCGCGCCCATCAGCAAGGAAGCGCTGAACCGGGGTGGGCACCGCTATCCCGGCCACACGGAACTGGTGGCCGAGTTGACCGGGTGCACCGACTATGTCATGATGCTGGCCGGCGAACGGCTGCGGGTGACCCTGGTCACCATCCACGAGGCCTTGGCCGACGTGCCGCGCCTGATCACGCTTGACCGGGTGCTGGCAACCATCCGAACCACCCACCGCGGCCTTCACAAGTATTTCCGCAAGAAGCCCCGCCTTGCCGTACTGGCCCTGAACCCCCACTGCGGGGAACACGGGCTCTTCGGCGACGAGGAACGAAGGTTCATCCTTCCGGCTGTGGAGGCGGCCCGGGCCGAGGGGATAGACGCCCGGGGACCGCTCTCGGCCGATATGCTCTTCCATTTCGCGGCGCGGGGCGATTACGACGGCGTGGTCTGCATGTACCACGACCAGGGGCTGATCCCCCTCAAGCTCCTCCATTTTCACGACGGCGTGAATGTCACCCTGGGGCTCCCCATCATCCGCACCTCGGTGGATCACGGAACAGCGTACGATCTGGCAGGGACCGGAAAGGCATGCCACCTCAGCATGATGGCCTCCATTCGCACCGCCGTGGGAATGGTAAAAAAGGCGAGCGGGAAAAACCGGACAAACGGCACAAGGCGCAAGGCGCAAGGGGTTGAGTCCGGGACGTAAAAAGAGGTGCATTTTCGAAGATGAACGTGAAAAAGCTTCTGGTAATAGGTATCGGTATCGTCGTGCTCTACGCCGCGTATCTCGGCGTTTCCCTCCTGTTTCTCCCGTCCGTGGATTCCCTCAAGGATCGGAAGATGAACATGACCATCCGGGTCAGGGACTGGAAGGGGAACTTCCACCCGTTCACGGTCGGTCCGAAAAACCGCTACTGGACACCGTCGTCGTCCATACCGCCGGAGATGAAATGGGCGGTGATCCTGGCGGAGGATGATCGTTTCTACAAGCACGAAGGGGTTGACGTCAAGGCGATCAAGGACGCCATCAGGTACGATCTGGAAAAGAAGAGCTTCGCCCGCGGGGCTTCCACCATCACCCAGCAGACCGCGAAAAACCTTTTTCTCTCCCGTGAAAAGAGCATCAACCGCAAAATCAAGGAAGTCATCCTCGCCTACCGCATGGAGGATGCGCTCACCAAGGGAAGAATTCTCGAGTTGTACCTGAACGTGGTGGAACTGGGTCCCATGGTCTACGGCATCGGCCACGGGGCGCGCTACTACTTCGGCAAGCCGGCATCGGCTTTAACACCGCGTGAGTGCGCATTTCTCGCTGCCATGCTCCCCGGACCAAGGGTGGCCTACAATCCGTACCTGAACATGGGAAAAGTGGTGCGGCGTTCCGGGATGATCCTGAAACTGCTGCGCCGCAAGGGGATACTGTCTTCCGGGGAGTACCAGGCGGCGCTGGGGCAGACGCCCGACATCTCCGGACTGCAACGGAAGGTTGACGAGAGCATCAGGAAGGAAGAGGCCTTCAACAACGTGAGCAGCGCCGTGGTGGATGACCTGCCGACGGCCGGCGGCCCTGAGGGCGCGCTGACTCCTGAAGGCACGGAGACCCCTCCCTCGACCCCGGAACCGGCCGAATCGCCGCCCCAGTCTCCGCCGGAGGAGTCCTCGCCGGACGCAGTGCCGCCGCCAGGGGAGAAATAAGAGAATAAGACCTGAGTCCGTGGCGTCTGAACGCCGAGACGATCGGAATGCCGGGGTTTGAACGTCGCCGACGCTGTTTCACGCCGGTCGCTCCGTATGAACTTCGTCGGGTTGGTTCAACCCACGCGAATGCAAGAAACCGAGGCGTTACGCGAAGGCGAAGGAGTTCAGGCGCCACGGATTCAGGCAGGATTCAATCCCCCCAAGTGATGCTGCTGTTCTGAAAATCAATGTGGTAGCGAAGCTCCCGGAGGAAGTTCATCCCCAGCAGGCCATCCGCCTGGGCGCTCTCTATCACGGTCGCCTCCACGTCATACTTGCGGTTCGGCCCCACGATGAGATAGTCAAGCATCGTCTGCCGCACTTCGAATACTCCCCCGCCTACCCCCTGAGCTATCCCCCTGCGGCCGTCATCCGGGTTGAAGTGAAGCCGTGCCGCCAGGGTGGGGCTGATGGTGCAGGTGGATGCGCCCGTGTCGAGGACGAAGTGCGCCGTAACTTCCTTTCCCCGGTAGGCAAGGGTGACCGGTACCAGCACCCGGTTGCTGATTATGGCGACACGTGTCACCGAGCCGGAATCCCCTATGCTCTCCTCCCTGACCCTCTTCTTTTTGTGGAATTTCTTCGGGATCTTGCCCGGGTCATCGACAAAGTGAACCGTCCCCATGTCGTCTTCGTACTGGTAGATCTCGCCCGCCGCCGGCAGCGCACACCAGGCAATAAACAGCAGGACGAACGCGTATATCCTCATCTCATTCTCCCTCGCGGATATTTTTCTTACGGTATCTCACTGCAATAATCAGTGTAATAAAATATCAGCCATATTCAACTTTGGAAAAGGTGGAGAGAGTTTTTTCAACAACTCAGGGGTGCGCGTCGGCAAGACAATGAACCTGAAAACGGCAGTTGGAGTCGTCCGGAGAGAACGACTTTGGCCTGATTCGTTGCTGCTCTTTGTGAGATTGAGCGGCCACAGCCGATAGTGTCCGAACCCGCAGGGTGAGTTTATCGGCTGTAGCGAAATGAGCTTAGAGCAGCAGAAGCAGGCCATCCGGAGCGAACGAAGGATGACTCCAGCTGCCGAATATAGGATGAATGAAGGGATACTTCGGAACGGGACGTGAGAATCAGGGTGAGCGGCAAATATTTCAAGAGATTTTTCTTATGTGAAGAATCTTCAACGATGATGGGCGTCTCAAGATGGGGTTGCCGCAGCGGCGAGCATCTTCGGCAGGACCCGCTCGAAGGCGGCGACACACTCCGGATCCCAGTGACCACCCGCGCCTTTCTTGAGAATGGCGAGAGCCTCGTCGGGGGTTCTCCCCTTCTGGTATGGACGGTCTGTGGTCATGGCGTCATAGCCGTCGGCCACGGCGATGATCTTCGCTCCCAGGGGGATATCGGGATCCTTCAGGTGCTTCGGGTAACCACGGCCGTCCGGACGCTCGTGATGGCAGCGGACATAGTCCAGTGCCGGTCCGAGAAAATCCAGGTCCTTGAGGATTTCCGCGCCGGTGGCGGGGTGACGGGTTATCTCCCGGACCACGTCCTCCGGGTTCCTCCCCTCGTGGGGAAGAAACAGCCGGTCGGAAAAACCTATCTTGCCGATATCGTGGAGACGGCCGGCAATCCGCACCAGTTCGATCTCCTCGACGGGCAGCCCCATCTCCCCGGCAATCATGCCGGCGATGCGGCCGACCCGGTCTGCATGGCCCTCTGTATAGGTATCCCGGGCCGCCAGAGCATTTGCCATTGCGGAAACAGTACCGACGGCGTTGCGACGGATGGTATCGTTCAGTTCCCGCAGCTCCTGGATCAGCATCTCGAGACGGTATTCGCGGGCCTCCACCTTGACCATCATCAGCCCCATGGCCTCAGCGATGGAGCGGACCGGCTCCGACGCCTCCGGCCGGGTCAGATCCATAATGTCATTGGAATAGCGGCCCGCCGCTATTTCCTCGATAACCTCAAGAAGCCGTTCCAGTTCTCCCACGGTTCCTCCCCCGCGACGACACTCATGTACCCCTGATTCCGCATGTGGAGCCGGTCTTCGTTCGTTCAGCATGCCGTTTTCAGGCTTCTTCACACCCGGAAGCGTTCTATCCGGCCCTCATCGAACTCATGAACTACGGCAAGGCGACTCTCGGTTCCATCCACGACCACCGCTATCGAACACTCCGATCCGGACGCGGCCCTGGTATAGCGAAGCAGGATCCGGGCCGCTACCTCCAGGAGGTCGGAACGGATTTCCCCGGTCACGACGCACAGGGGGCTGCCCCCGCCCAACCAGCGCAGGGTCGCGTCACCGGGTCGCACGCTGCTCTCCAGCGTCTCGTTTTCCGCCTCGTTGCGGCCGATGACCGCCTTGGTGCGGTCACCGATCCGGAAATGACGGCCTGTCCGCAACAGCGCGAAATCCCGCATGTTCAACGTGTCGGCATGGTCGAAGACGTCCCGTATCTTGGAAAGAAAGGATGGCTCCGTGAGGAGACATCCTCCGGCCGGGATGGGATACCCCTCTATTCCCAACTCGCTCGCGAGCCGCATCTGTTCCTTGCGCGAACGGCCGGAGATGGCGGGAAGCCTCTCCCGATCCACCCAACCCTCCTGTTCCGGCACGGTCGGCGCCAGAAATTTCGCGGACAGGGGGCGCAGCAGTAGCCCCTTGAGCCCGCTTTCCCGCTCCACGAGGAGCATGGCTTCCTTGCGCTGGCTCAGAGGACGCTGTCCCAGGACTTCGCCGGTTACGATGAAATCCGCGCCGCATTCGGACATGTACTCCGCGGCCTTGCGCAGAAAAAATATGCGGCAGTCGATGCAGGGGTTCATGCCGCTGCCGTAGCCGTGCCGCGGCGCCCTGATCATTTCCAGAAAGTCGACGCTCAGTTCGATGACCTTGATGGGCACGCCCAGTTCACCGGCGACGCGGACAGCTTCCGATGGGCACCCGGCTGTGGGATTCTTGCACAGGAAGAAGGGGGATGTGAAGTTGACCGCCTCCACGTCGATCCCCTGCTCCTGCATCAGCTTCACGACAAGTATCGAGTCGAGCCCCCCGGAAAAGAGGGCGAGGGCTTTTCTTTTCATGGATGTTTCCCGTTGTGCCGCGCGAAACGGCGGCGTGTTTTGGGGAAGGCTACCACAGCGGACGGCTGAAAGTAAAGCACGGGAAGCCTGAGGCAATACCGCCATATTTTTTTGCGCCGCTGTAAAGTTTTCATGCTATCGTCCGATAAGGAAACGAGTACTTCCGTCCGGAAGCTCCGGACGGAACGGATACGACGGGAGGATTTCATGGAAAGTCTGGTGAAAAAGGGCGCCATCGGCTCGGTGCTTTTCAACTCGCGGATCATCACCGAAGAAGACATCCGTGCCGCCCTTGAGGAACAGAGCGTCTCCGGATGCCGTTTCGGCGAGGCCCTGGTCAAGCTGGGGATCGTCACCCAGGAGGACATCGACTGGGCGCTCTCCAACCAGCTGGACATCCCCTACGTCCGCCTCAGCGAAAAGATCATCGACAGGAGCGCAACGGCCCTGGTACCCGCGGAGCTGGCACGCAGGTTCAACCTCATTCCCATCATCCGCACCGGCGATGAGCTGCATATCGCCTTGGCCGACCCCCTCAACCGGGCCGCCGTGGAAGCGGTGGAAAAGGTCACCGGCTGCCGCGTTACCGTTTCCATGCCCATTATCCGCGAACTGCGGGAGATGCTGGACCTCTTCTACGGCCCGGCACGGGACGATGCGTCTTTCGGCTTCGCCTCTTCCTCCTTTTCATCCGGCATCATCGACAAGATCAACGAAGACACCAGCGGGGCGCGGCTTCTGAAATACCTGCTGCTGTTCTTTCTGCAGAACGGCCTGACAGCGCTCTCTCTCCGCCCGACGGGCGCCCATGTGCGGGTCATGGCCGGGAAAGGGCGGGTACACCGGGAAATCGGGGAGTTTCCCGTCACATCCTTTCCCGATCTGCTTCTCCATATCCGCAAACAGGCAGGCATCAACGGCTCGCGGGGAATCGCGCTCCAGGGACGTATGGAGTTTCATTACAAGGGGAGCGACGTGGCTCTTTCGGCGTTCCTGTTGAAAGTAACGGACGGCGAATACGTCACTCTCACCATGCACCGGGACGAGCCGTTCCCCGGATCGCTGGAGGAGATGGGAATCAGTCCGTCGAAACGGGAGGACCTGCTTTCGCTTGCTACGGCGGAAAGCGGGATGATCCTCTTCGCGGGGGGGAACCGCGAAGACCGGTTCCGCTTTCTGGATCTGTTCCTGGACGAGTGCGCAAAGGCGGGGAGAAGCATCCTGCTGCTGGGAAACGGGGTCGGAAACGATCGTACCGCCATCCCCCGCGTCCCGCTGCCGGAGGGCTCGCCGGAGGAGTTGGAACAGGTGATGAACGCCCTGCTCAACCACGATCCCGACCTGATTGCCCTGGCGGATGCCACCCCCGGCCGGGCCTTTCTCGCGGCCGGGAGGATCGCGCTGCGGGGCCGTCTCATGGTGGCCGGAATCGACCGCGAGGATCTCGGGTCGGCGCTCGAGTACCTGCTCTATGCGAGCAGGGAGAACCGATCCGTCGGCGCCTGGATTCGGGGGATCGCGTCAATCACGGCGGTCAGAACACTCTGCCCTTCCTGCCGCAAAGCCTTCACGGTGTCCCCGTCCGATGCCGTCCTTCCCGAGGCGGAAGCCCTCTACCGCTCCCCGGGGTGCGCCGATTGCGGCTATTCCGGGTGCGGGGAGACAAAATACCTGGCAGATGTGGTCCCCTTCGACGAGAACCTCCGGGAAGCATTCGCCGGAGCCAAGGGGAAACCAGATCTCCTTCGCAGCATGGCCATGAGGGACTACCGGAGCATCAGCGAGGAGCTGGACGACCTGCTCCTGGCCGGCGAGATCTCGCCGGAAGAATATTTCGCCGTTACGGCACGGTAATACTTACGGAGAAGATACATGGCACGAATCGATGCGCTTTTCAAAATGATGCAGGAACAGGGAGCGTCCGACCTCCACCTCAGCACCGGTTCGCCCCCCATCTTCCGCCTGCACGGGGACATGGTGCGCCTCAACTTCAAATCCCTGTCCCACGAGGAGCTGAAGGTCATCCTCTACGAGATCCTGAGCGAAAAGCAGCGGGCTGATTTCGAGGCGCGGCACGACCTGGATTTCGCCTATTCCATGCCCGGATTCGCCCGCTTCCGCGGCAATCTGTTCCTGCAGCACAAGGGAATCGGAGCGGTGTTCCGCATCATACCCGGCAAGATACTGACAGCCGACGACCTGGGCCTCCCGGAAGGGGTGCGCAGGATGACCCTGTTGAAAAAGGGCCTGGTCCTGGTCACCGGACCGACCGGTTCGGGAAAATCCACCACCCTGGCCGCCATGATAGACCTCATCAATTCCACACGGAAGGAGCACATCCTGACCCTGGAAGACCCGCTGGAGTTCATCCACGAGAGCAAGGAGTCTCTCCTGAACCAGCGGCAGATCGGTGAGCATTCCGACAGCTTCTCCGCGGCGCTCCGGGCCGCCCTGCGCGAAGACCCGGACGTGATCCTGGTTGGGGAGATGCGGGACCTGGAGACCATCAGTCTGGCCATGACCGCGGCCGAGACCGGCCACCTGGTGTTCGGCACCCTCCACACCAATTCCGCGGCCAAGACCATCGACCGCATCATCGACGCCTTTCCCCGCGACGGCCAGGAGCAGATCCGCACCATGCTCTCCGAATCCCTGAAGGGTGTCGTCTGCCAGCAGCTCCTGAAGGTCGCCGAGGGCAAGGGGCGGGTGGCCGCCATGGAGATCATGGTGGGGACCCCGGCCATCGCCAACCTCATCCGCGAAGGGAAGACCTTCCAGATCCCGTCCATCATCCAGACCGCGCGCAAGGACGGGATGCAGCTCATGGACCAGCATATCCTCGATCTCCTGAAGACGAAGCGCATCACCCCGGAAGAGGCCTACCGCTGTGCCGCGGAGAAGAAGCAGTTCGAGCAGTACCTGCCCGCCCGGGAAGCAGCATCCATGGGGTAAACAGGGAAGGAGTGGACCATGTTCAGGAGCGGTGCATGGAAGCAATAACCAGCGCACATAGAATCACTATCGCGTGCCCGTCCGCGGTGCAAACGGCCGGGAACGCCGGGGTGCGCCGCTTGCTGAGCGCGCCGCTCACGCTTCTGGTCGCGCTTGCCTTCCTGCTGCCTCCAGCGCCCTGCGCGGCCTACGCGAGTTCCCAGCCGGTCGGTGAATACCATGTCAAGGCCGCTTTCATCCTCAATTTCACAAATTTCATCGAGTGGCCGGATACCTCCCCATCGTCGGATGCCTTCATCATAGGCATCCTGGGGCGCGACCCTTTCGAAGGCGCCATCGATTCCCTGAATGGGAAGATCGCCAAGGGGAGGCAAGTGGTGATAAAACACTACGATGACCCTGAGGAGGCGCGGGACGCGGACATCCTGTTCATCAGCGCATCGGAGAAACGGGCGCTGCCCCGCATCATGAAAGCACTCCGCAACCGGCCGGTCCTGACGGTCGGGGACAGCCAGGGATTCACCCGCTCCGGTGTGATGATCGGCATGGTGACGCAGGGGAAGCGGGTTGGATTCGAGATCAACAACCGCGCCGCTCAACAGGTGGGGATCCGGATCAGCTCCCAGTTGCTGAAGCTGGCCAGGGAGGTGATCGAGCCATGATGAAACGGGCTTTTTTCACCGGTCACGACCATGCCGACAGGATCATTCCGACACCGGCGGTCCTTTCCTCCGCTCGCCTGGCAGCGTTCGTGCTGCTGTTTACGCTCCTTGCGCTGCCGCTCTCACGGGCACGCGCCGAAGACGGCGCCCCGGACGGCCCCCCGCCCGCGGACCTGACCACACTTACCATCGAACAGTTGATGGAGGTCGAGGTGGATACGGTGTCCGGCGCATCGAGATATGAACAGCCGATCACCGAGGCGCCTGCCTCGGTCACCATCGTCACGGCCGAAGAGATAAAGATGTACGGCTACCGGACCCTGTCCGATATCCTGCAGAGCGTTCCCGGCTTCTCGGTGACCAATGACCGCAACTACCGTTACGCCGGGATACGCGGCCTGGGAATCCCCGGGGATTACGGGACCCGGTTCCTGCTCCTGGTGGACGGGGTGCGGCAGAACGACACCGTCTACCAGACAGGCTATATCGGATACGAGATGGTCGTCGATGTGGATCTGATCGAGCGGGTCGAGATCATCCGCGGGCCCGGCCACACCCTGTACGGCGCCAATGCCGTGATGGGGGTGATCAACGTCATCACCCGCCGGGGCAGGGACATGGACGGGGTGGAGGTGTCGGGCGCAACCGGGAGCTTCGACACCTACAAGGGGCGTCTGAGCTACGGGAAGAAGTTCGAAGCGGGCCCGGAGATGCTCCTTTCCGGGACCTTCCTGCACAGCCGGGGTCAGGACCTCTACTATCCGGAATTCGACTCGCCCTCCACCAACTTCGGTTGGGCGCGGGGGTGCGACCGGGAGAGAGCGGGCAGCGCATTCCTGAAGATGGTCTACCGTGACCTGACCCTGGAGGGGGGATACGTGAAGCGGGACAAGACCCTCCCCACAGCGCCCTGGAATACGGTATTCAACAACCCGGGCACCGAGACCACCGACAACAGCATGTTTCTCGACCTGAAATACCGGCGAACCTTCGAGAACGGGCTGGATGTGATGGGACGGATCTCCTGGAACCAGTACACCTATGACGGCTACTACAAATACGACGAGGCAGATCCCGGCGATGAGGCGCTCCTCGTCACCAACATCGACAAAGTCCGCAACTCCTGGCTCCTGGGAGAGGTGCAGCTGACCAAGGAGGTGACCGAGAGCCACAAGCTCATCGGGGGCGTGGAATTCCGGGACGCGCTGCGCATGCTTCAGCGGAATTTTGATACGGCGATGTATCTGGACGACCGGAGAACCACCTGGAACGTGGGGCTCTATCTCCAGGACGAGTACCGGATATTCGATACCCTGATCCTGACCGCCGGAATCCGCTATGACCACTTCGACACCTTCGGCGGCACCGTGAATCCCCGCGTGGCCCTGATCTATTCGCCGTTCGCCGATACTACCGTCAAGTTTCTGTTCGGCACCGGCTTTCGCCCGCCGAGCGGTTACGAGCTTTACTACAGCGACAGGTTCACCCAGAAAGCGAATCCGGACCTCCAGGAGGAACAGAGCACGAGCTACGAGCTGATCCTGGAGCAGTACCTGGGCAAACGCTTCCGCGGGACCGTCAGCGGCTACTACACCAGGGTGAAGGACCTCATCGCCCAGGTCATCGACCCTGCCGACGATATGCTGGTCTTCAGGAACATCGACAGGGCCGAACTGAAGGGTGTGGAACTGGAACTGAACGGGAAATGGGACAACGGCATACAGGGAAGGATCAGCTACGCCTTCCAGGACGGAAAGGACGTGGCCACGGGTGAACGTCTCCCCAACTCGGCCCGGCACCTGGCGAAACTGAACCTGCTGTTCCCCCTGGTGCGGGAAAAGGTGTTTCTCGGGCTGGAAGAACAGTACACGGGCGCCAAAAGGACCCTCAAGGGGTCGGAAACCCGCGACTTTTTCATCACGAACCTGACCCTCTTCACCCGCAACCTGCTGAAAAATCTCGAACTGTCGGGAAGCGTATACAACCTTTTCAATACCGGCTGCTCCGTCCCCGTGGGCGGAGAATTCATCCAGGACAGCATCCGGCAGGACGGCAGGATGTTCCGGGTAAAGGCGACCTGGAGGTTTTGATTCTCCGGGACGAGTAGGCACTAATGTGAAAGCCATGAAGAATCTAGTGAGGTCGCTCTCCATCGAGAACAAGCTCATGGCGATTACGCTGCTCACCAGCGTATCGGCGGTGCTGTTCGTCTCCGTGGCGATCCTCGTCAACGATATAGGATCCATGCGCTCCGGCGTGCGGCAGCAGCTGGGTATCATCGCCGACATCGTCGGCAAGAACAGCGCCGCGGCCGTTGCCTTCAACGACCCGGCGGCGGCCCGGGAGACACTGGCGGGACTGAGCGCCAAGCCGCACGTTCTCGGAGGATTCATCGTAACCGATGACGATCGGCTTTTCGCCTCCTATCTGCACCCGAGAATGATAGCGAGGCACAGACAAATCCATCCCGACGAAAATCACCCACCCAGGAACGACATATTCGGAATCCTCTACCACGCATCAACAGGCTCGGCCCATGGCGACGCCTCTTCGCTGCGCCGCCTGATGGTGAAGCTGCGCCGCGACCCGACCTCTTCCGAAGCCACTGCCGGCTATCTGGCGGCAGTTCGGACGATACAGGTCGGCACCGGCTCCCTGGGAACAGTCATCATCCTTTCCGACACCTCCGAACTGTGGGCCCCGCTCCGGGGTGTACTTCTAATACTCCCGCTCGTGCTGGCGGGCGCCTTCCTGCTTGCATTCCTCATGTCCAGGAAGCTCCAGAAGGTCATCTCCGGGCCGATCCTTCAGCTGGCGGACGTGGTGAAGCGCGTTACACGGGAGCACGACTACTCGCTGCGGGCGAAGAGCGAGAACGACGACGAGACGGGCACGCTCATTGCCGGCTTCAACGAGATGCTGGAACGGATCCGGGAACGGGACGAGCAACTGGAGCGCGCCAACGAACATCTGGAGGAGATGGTGGCGATCCGCACGGAGGAACTGAGCGATGCCAACGACTCCCTGCGCCGGACAGTGGACGAGGTGTGCAGGGCGCGCGAGGAGGCGGAAGCGGCAAACACGGCCAAGTCCCAGTTCCTGGCCAACATGAGCCACGAGATCCGCACCCCCATGAACGGCGTGCTCGGCATGACCGAGCTCCTCCTGGCCGGCAACCTTTCGGAGAAACAGCGGAAATACGCGGAAACGGTCTACCTGTCCGCGGAATCGCTCCTGGGCGTGATCAACGACATCCTGGACTTCTCCAAGATAGAAGCGGGCCGGCTCGAACTGGAGAACGTCTCCTTCAATGTCGGCTCGGTCGTCTCCCAGACCGTCGAGCTCTTCCGGACAAAGACGCGGAGAAAGGGTGTCGTCCTGTCTATCGGCATGAATACGCATGTGCCGGAATACGTGATCGGCGACCCGACGCGGCTGCGTCAGGTCCTGCTCAACCTGGTGGGAAATGCCGTCAAGTTCACCGAGCGGGGTGAGATATCCGTATCCGTGTCCAGCGTGGAGGAAGGAGACGGCCGCTATCTCATCTGCTTCGAGGTCCGGGACACGGGAATCGGGATCCCCCCCGAATCCCTGGATTCCATCTTCAACTGCTTCACCCAGGCGGACGGCGCCACGAACCGCAAGTACGGCGGCACGGGCCTGGGCCTCTCCATCGTCAAGCAGCTGGTGGAGATGATGGAGGGAGGCGTCAGCGTCGAAAGCACTCCCGGCCGGGGTTCCGTGTTCCGCTTCACCGTCCGCATGCGGAAGGGAAGCGAACAGGCGGCGGTGTCCGGCCCGGTCGATACGCATCCAGTACTCGATTCCTCCATGGATTCCCCGGGCGCCTCCGGGCCGGTCGCGCATACGTGCGCCACGGCAGGCCATGTTCTGGTGGCGGAGGACAACCCTGTAAACCAGGAAGTCTGCAAGGCCATCCTCGAATGCCTGGGATGCCGCGCGGATATCGCCGTGAACGGTCGTGAAGCGGTGGAGGCCGTGCAGCGGACGGCCTACGACCTGGTTTTCATGGATTGCCAGATGCCGGAGATGGACGGTATCGAGGCAACGCGGATCATCCGGAAACGGGAAGAGGGAAAAGGTTCCCGAACAACGATTATCGCACTCACCGCCCATGCCATGGAAGGGTATCGGGACTACTGCGTCAAGCAGGGGATGGACGATTACCTTGCCAAACCCTTCACCATGGAGGGGATGCGTGAGACTCTGGAACGCTGGCTGCCCCCGGGATCCGCGATGCATCCGGTGGCGGACGCCCCGCAACCGGATGCCGGCGACCGCCGCGACGGAAAGGCATCCGGTGGAGTGCCGGGAGAGTCGAAGGGGCAGGGCTCGGATCCGACACCCCTCCCGTGCGACGCCTGCGCACCGGAAACCGGCGCCCTTTCCGATACCGGAGACAATATCGACCTGAACCGGAACGTGGCGGAACTGTACCTGCTGCACACCCCGCAACTCCTCGGGACCCTCCGCGAGGTAGTCACCTGGGGTGACGCCACCGGAGTCAGGAAAACGTCACACAGCCTCGCCTCGTCCTGCGCCATGGTCGGCGCCCTGCGCATGGCGGAACTTGCCCGCCGCATGGAGAGCAAAGGGAACGAGGGGAAACTGGACGATGCGCTTGAATTGCTCGGCCGGATGGACAGGGAATTCCAGGCTGTCCAGGAAACCCTGCGGAAGCGTTTTCCCGGCGCGTGACACCATCCCCTCGAACAGGTTCACCTCAATTCAAGCTCGTCTCCCGCCCCTCCGCCACGGCCGGCGGCGCACCGCTCCCGCAAACCGGCACGCACATTGCGGTATCGAACAAATGGTTGACAATCCCGCCTTTTCTGACGGAAAATCTTTCGTTCTACCCACACACAATCGGTCCCGATGGGGACGAAATCCGACACATGGACATAGGAGGCTCCTCTCCGTGCAGATACTTTTCGGCACCGACGGCTGGCGCGGGGTCATCGCCCGCGAATTCACCTTCGACAACCTTTCCCTGGTGGCCCAGGCGACCATGGACTATTTCATCGAGCAGGGACTGGCGAAAAAGGGGTTGGTCATCGGCCATGATCGCCGCTTCCTCTCCCGCCGCTTCGCCGAGCGCGCCGCCGAGGTGGCGGCAGGCAACGGCATCCGCGTCCTGCTCACGGACCGCTGCGCCCCGACCCCGGCGGTCTCCTGGGCGGTCAAGGAACGTGGCGCGGGCGGCGGCATCATGATCACCGCCAGCCACAACCCGCCCGAGTACAACGGCTTCAAGATCAAGGAATCCTTCGGAGGTTCGGCCCGCCCCGCCACTACGAAGGTGGTGGAGGCAATCGTGGCCCGCAATCAGGCAAGCGGTCGCGAGGTTCTCGCCATCCCCCTGGACCAGGCGCTGTCTCAGGGGCTGGTGGAGCTGTTCGACGCAAGCGAGGCCTACCGGCGTCAACTGGCCCGCTACGTGGACCTGGAACGCATCCGGGCCGCCGCCATCCCAACACTCGTCGACCCCATGTTCGGCGCAGGCTGCGGCTTCTTTCCCGAGCTGCTGCCGGGTACCACGGAAATCCATGCCGAGGATAACCCCGGCTTCGGCGGCCGGCCTCCGGAGCCGACGCCGGAGCACCTGCCCGAACTCTCCTCCCTGCTGAAGACGGGAAAGTACCGTGTCGGCCTGGCCCTGGACGGGGATGCGGATCGCATCGGCGCGGTGGACGAAACCGGCGAGTTCTTTTCCTCCCACCGGATCTTTACCGTGATCCTGCGCCACCTCATCGAGCGGCGCGGGATGCGGGGCGGGGTGGTCAAGACCGTCTCCACCACCCGCATGGTGGACCTTCTCAGCGAGAAATTCGGTCTTGAACTGTTTGAAACCCCCATCGGTTTCAAGCACATATGCGAGCTGATGCTGGACCACGACATCGTCATGGGAGGGGAGGAATCGGGCGGCCTGGGGGTGAAAGGGCACATTCCCGAACGGGACGGGATTCTCCTGGGGCTCCTGCTGCTGGAGGCCATGGCCATGTCGGGCAAGGGGCTGCGAAAACTGCTGTACGAGACCATGGACGAGATCGGTCATTTCTCCTACCGGCGCATCGACCTCCCCATCGGCGCGGAGGCCAAGGAACGGCTCATCGGAAAACTGCGCGCCGGAGAGATCCGGACCATCGCATCCCGGTCGGTGGCGAAGGAGAACTTCCGCGACGGCTTCAAGTATCTGTTCGCGGACGGCTCCTGGCTCCTGATCCGCCCGTCGGGCACGGAACCGGTGCTGCGCCTCTACAGCGAGGCCGGGGACCCGGAGACGGTGGAGGAACTGCTGCGGGCCGGGAGAGAGATAGCGGGAGTGTAAAGGGGATCTGAAATGATGAAGGCCAAACCGAAAAAGCCGACGGTACCCTCCCCCAAGGACGACACGGTGCGCCACGCCATCCTGGCCGTTCTCTCCTCCGGGGAGCCGGTGTCGGCCCTGGAGATTTCGGGAGAGGTGAGGATTCCCGAACGTGAGGTATGCGGCCACCTGGAGCATATCAGCAAGACGCTCCGGGCAACGGGACGGCGGCTCGTGGTAATCCCGGCCGAATGCGCGGAGTGCGGCTTCGTCTTCCACAAGCGGGATCGCCTGACCAAGCCGGGCAAGTGCCCGGTGTGCGGCAGGGGGCCCATCCGTGAGCCGCTGTTTGCCGTCAGGGAAGAAGGGTAATACGGTATCCCATGTTGGGGGCACCCCCTTGCGGTTGCCCGGTTTTTTGGGCGGCCACGCGGGGTTGCCCCTATGGTCCAGACATCGAAGGAATAGAAAGAATCAAATGGCACACGACAAAATCATCATCAAAGGGGCCTGCGAGCATAACCTCAAGTGCATCGACGTGGAGATCCCGCGCGACCGGCTGGTGGTGATCACCGGCATCTCCGGCTCGGGCAAATCAACACTGGCCTTCGACACCATCTACGCCGAGGGGCAGCGCCGCTACGTGGAATCCCTTTCCGCCTATGCCCGCCAGTTCCTGGAGCAGATGGAAAAGCCGGACGTGGAATCCATCGAGGGGCTGTCACCGGCCATCTCCATCGAGCAGAAGACCACCAGCAAGAACCCGCGCTCCACGGTCGGCACCGTGACCGAGATCTACGACTACCTGCGCCTGCTGTTCGCCCGTGTCGGCCGCCCCTTCTGCTACAGCTGCGGCAAGGAAATTGCCTCCCAGACCGTCTCCCAGATGGTGGACCAGATCATGACCCTGGCAGAGGGGACGAAGATCAGCCTCCTCTCCCCCATCGTCCGGGGCCGCAAGGGGGAATACCGCAAGGAACTCGTCAATCTCCGCAAGGAGGGATTCGTGCGGGTGATCATCGACGGCGAGCCTCGCGACCTGGCCGACGACATCGAGCTGGACAAGAAGAAGAAGCACGACATCGACATCGTGGTGGACCGGCTGGTGGTCAAGGACGGCATCCAGCGCCGCCTGGCCGACTCCCTGGAGACCGCCCTGCACCATGGGGAGGGTGTGGTGAAGGTGCAGGTCATAGGCGGTAGGGGCGGGGTCATCCCGCCCACGGAATCATCACCGTCCGAAGGAGGGCGGGAGAACCCCGCCCCTACGGAGGATCACACCATCCTTTTCTCCGAGGCCCTGGCCTGCATCGACTGCGGCATCTCCTACCCGGAGATGACGCCGCGCATGTTCTCCTTCAACAACCCCTACGGCGCCTGCCCCGACTGCACCGGACTCGGCACCCGCATGTACTTCGACCCGGACCTGGTGGTGCCCAATCCGGACCTGTCCCTGCGCGAGGGCGCCATCGCACCGTGGGAAAAGCGCCTGTCCGGCTGGTTCCACCAGACCCTGGAGGCGCTCGCGAAAGCCTACACGTTCGATATCCGCACCCCCTTCAACAAATTGTCGGAACAAGCGCAACGCATCATCCTCTACGGCTCCAACGGGGAAAAAGTGGAGTTCTGGTGGGAGGAGGACGGCGGCCGCCGCCATACCTACTACAAGGAATTCGAGGGGGTGTTGAACAACCTGGAGCGCCGCTACCGGGAGACCGATTCGGAAATGGTGCGGGAGGAGCTGGAAAAGTACATGAACGTAATGCCCTGCCCCACCTGTGAGGGCGCGCGGCTGAAGAAGGAGGCCCTGTTCGTGCGGGTGGGAGGGAAAAACATCCGGGAGGTCACCGCCCTCTCCATCGTGGATGCCCTGGCCTTCTTCGATGGCCTGTCCCTGACGGAGAAGGAGGCGGAGATCGCCCGCCGCATCCTCAAGGAGATCCGGGAGCGGCTCCACTTCCTGGTCAACGTGGGGCTCGACTACCTCTCCCTGGAACGCTCCTCCGGAACCCTGTCCGGCGGCGAGGGGCAGCGCATCCGGCTCGCCACCCAGATCGGCTCCAGCCTGGTGGGGGTGCTCTACATCCTGGACGAGCCCTCCATCGGCCTGCACCAGCGTGACAACGCCCGCCTGCTGGACACCCTGAAGCGGATGCGCGACCTGGGGAACACGGTGCTGGTGGTGGAGCACGACGAGGAGACCATCCTGGAGGCGGACCACGTCATCGACATGGGGCCCGGCGCCGGGGTGCACGGCGGTGAAGTGGTGGCCCAGGGCACCCCGGCCGAAGTGATGGCCAACCCCGCGTCTCTCACCGGCAAGTACCTCTCCGGCGAGCTTACCATCCCGGTGCCCAGGCGGCGGCGGTCGGCGGAACGGTTCCTGCGCATCACGGGAGCCGCTGAAAACAACCTGAAGGAGGTGGAGGCCGCCATCCCCCTGGGGGTGATGACCTGCGTCACCGGGGTCTCCGGCTCGGGCAAGTCGTCCCTGATCATCGACACCCTCTACCGGGTCCTGTGCCAGCGTCTCTACCGGAGCCGGGAGAAGGCGGGAGCGGTGCGGGACATCCAGGGAATCGAGGCCCTGGACAAGGTGATCAACATCGACCAGTCGCCCATCGGCCGCACCCCCCGCTCCAACCCGGCCACCTACACCGGCGTGTTCACCGACATCCGCGACCTGTTCGCCGGGCTTCCCGAGTCCAAGATCCGCGGCTACAAGCCCGGGCGATACTCCTTCAACGTCAAAGGGGGGCGCTGCGAGTCCTGTTCCGGGGACGGCATCATCAAGATCGAGATGCACTTCCTGCCCGATGTCTACGTGCAGTGCGAGGTGTGCAAGGGCGCCCGCTACAACCGGGAGACCCTGGAGGTGAAGTACAAGGGGAAATCCATCGCCGAGGTGCTGGACATGACCGTGTCACAGGCGGTGCAGTTCATGGAGCACATTCCCCGGATAAAAAACAAGCTGAAGACCCTGGAGGACGTGGGTCTCGGCTACATCAAGCTGGGGCAGTCGGCCACCACCCTCTCCGGCGGCGAGGCCCAGCGGGTAAAGCTGGCCAAGGAACTCTCCAAGCGGGCCACGGGCAGGACCATCTACATCCTGGACGAGCCCACCACCGGCCTCCATTTCCACGACATCGCCAAGCTCCTGGAGGTGCTCGGGCGCCTGGTGGAGGCAGGCAACACCATAGTCATCATCGAGCACAACCTGGACGTGATCAAGACCGCCGACTATATCATCGACCTGGGCCCCGAAGGGGGCGACCGGGGGGGCGAGGTTATCGCGACCGGCACGCCCGAGGAAGTGGCGGCGGCGACACGGTCCTATACCGGGCAGTTCCTCAGGAAGATGCTCTAGAGAAAGGCAAAACCAGGGACGAAAAGGACATCAAGGACCTAAAGGACAAAACCTTCATAATCAACAGATTTTCTTTGGTCCTTTTTGTCCCTTAGGTCCTTTGGGACCTTTTACCCAGCTCCCTGAAAGGAGCTTCCATGAGCGACGGCTTCATACCGCCCCACGGCGGCTACCAAAAACTGCTCTCCTACCAAAAGGCTGAGATAGTTTACGATGCCACCGTCTTCTTCTGCGACCGGTTCATCGACCGGCGCAGCCGCACCCATGACCAGATGATACAGGCTGCCCGCTCAGGCAAGCAGAACATCATCGAAGGGAGCATGGCATCGGGTACTTCCAAGGAAACCGAAATCAAACTGACCAATGTGGCACGGGCCAGCCTGGAGGAACTGCTGGCTGACTACCGGGATTTCCTTCGGACGCGAAACCTGGAGGAGTGGCCCAAAGACCATCCGTACGCAAAACGTCTCCGGGAACTGAACCGGCAGCCGGATGCGAATTTCGAGACTTTCCGCAAAGGCATCGAGAGCGCTGACCCGGCTATTTCCACGAATGTCATTATCGGACTGATTCGGGTAACCTATTATCTCCTGGATCGACAACTGAAGCAACTCGAAAAGGCATTCCTCACGGAGGGAGGCCTGCGCGAGCGGATGACACGGGCCCGCCTCGAAGCACGGAAAAAGGTCCATCCATGAACCTTTCCGTAAAATACAAGGGGGGGCGGGTCATCTTTGCATAAGACGGCCCGCCCCCCGCTGCTTTTCCCTCACATTTCCCGCCCTACGAACATAGGTACTCCTCGATCTTTTTCGCCAGTGTCTTGAAGATCCTGCGGAACTCCTTTTCGCTCTTTTCCAGCAGTGTCACCCGGAACCCCTGGAGGGTTGTGGAAAAGGAGGACAAGGGCACGACGCAGATGCCGGTATTGGCCAGCAGGTGGTAAACGAACCGCTTGTCCGGGGCCACACCCGGCGCCGTGACGAGACCTTCCACCAGATCCCGCACCTCTGAATTTTCGATAGGGAGAGTCTGCTTGTGATTCAGGAGACCTTCCCGGAAGGCGACCGCCATGTAGAAAGCGCCGTTAGTGCGGTTCACCATGAGCCCCGGCACGTCGCGCAGGCACTCGTAGGCGATGTTGCTCATCTTTTCGTAACGGGCGATGCGCTCGTCCAGGTACCCCCGATACTCCGGATGGCAGAAGATGGTCGGCAGGGCCTTCTGCGGCAGGGTAGTTGAGCAGACCTCGTTCATCTTGGAGTTGAGGATGGCGTTCACGTACTTCCTGAACCGGGCGTTCTTGTCGGTGTTGTAGAATTCGATCCAGCCGCAGCGGGAGCCGGGCCATGGGAACTCCTTGGAGATGCCGCGCATGGCAAGGGCTGGAACGTCCCCGATGATAGCCGAGATGGGCACGGTCTTCTGTCCGTTGTACACAATATTGTTGTAGACCTCGTCGGCAATAATGAACAGTCCGAATTCGCGGGCAATCTCGACGATCTTCCGCAGGGTTTCCTCCGGGTAGACCATGCCGGTGGGGTTGTCCGGGTTGATGATCAGGATGCCGGCGATGGCAGGATTGTACTTGACGTGGTTGCGCATGTCGTCAATATCCGGGTACCAATTGTTCTCGGGCTGCAACCGGTAGCAGACCGAGGCGGCATTGGCGTGGGCCATTTCCCCTGTTGAGTGGGTGGTATAGGTGGGCGACGGGGTCAGGATGCGGGTTTCCGGCTTCAGGTTGCCGTAGACCTTGGCGATGGCGTCTCCCAGGCCGTTGAAGAAAATGATGTCATCCGGCGTAATCTGCGCGCCGCCGCGGTTGTTGGTTTTTTCGCAGAGAAACTTCCGGGTTTCCAGTACTCCGCGGGTATGGCAGTAGCCGTAGGTGTCGTCCTTCATCACCTCCGCGGCCACCACTTCCTTCATCCACAGGGGAACCTTCTCCCCCTTTGCGATGGGATCCCCGATGTTTTCCCAGTTGATCTTCACCCCGAATTTCTGGAGCTTTTCCGCCACATTTACGATGTTGCGGATTTCGTAGGTCAATTCTCCCGCACCCGGATTGACAAGTTCGTTTCTCATATTTCCCCCAATTAATTCCGCACTGGCCGGTGTTTGGTTCGACACGGGTCGCGCTGCGTTCAAGAACCGAAAAAACAAAAAGGCCGCGGGGGGTACCCACGGCCTCTGAAAAACAAAAATACGCGAAAACTCACATGGCAGCGGGTACACGTGCGGCGTTACGCGCCGCTGCGCTGATAGCTCGTGCCGATGCTGCGAATATTTTCACGTGAAGTGCTTTCATAGTTTTTTTGAAATAACACAGCGTTTCCGCCAAGTCAATACATTAATCCTTGATTCGGCAGTTGGAGTCGTCCGAAGAGAACGGCTTGCGGATGCTTCCGGCGCGAGCGGTACTACGCCTGCCAGAGCCGGCGGAGTCCGGCGAGATATTGGTCCGCCCCCTCACTCCCCTCGGCCGGCGCCCATGTCGGCCTTTCCCCGGAGGTCAACGTCCGGTAGGGTCCCGCCTTGGATTCAAAGAAGACGGTGCCGCTCTCCAGGCATACCACGGTGTGAAAGGCGCCATGGGGGATGTTCACGCCCACGGCGTCACCCCCCGTCGTCAGCAGCGCGGTCTCCCGGATGTTTCCCCGATCATCGAAGAAAATCACCCCCAGCCTTCCCCGGAGCACGATCATGGTCTCGTCCTTTTCCGGGTCCAGGTGCCGGTGGGGAGGGATATAGGAATCCGGCTCCATCGCGTTCAGAAGCCGGTGGCACGGCGCCTCGTCCCCTGCGTGAAAGTTGAAGTTCCTGCGGAGACGCGGCGAGGACTTCGCCTCTCCCGTAACCATGTCCAGGAGGCCCCGCGTGATGATATGTGTGCTTTTCATGGCTGTATCCTTGAAACGGAATTCACGGCAATCCCCCACCCTTCCAGCTCCCGGAGGACCATCCCCACGAGTGTATCCAGCGCGGCCGCAACCGGCGGCGACAGTTCCATTCCCAGCTCGATGCATTCCGGCTGGACACCCAGCAGCACCATATCCGGCGCCGGGTTCCCCAGCAGACGGGAGACCGCCAGAAGGTCTTTGAGGCCCATCTGGTGGGCGGAGAGTCGCGTTTCGAAGGCAAGGGGAATCTGGTCGCCGGTCAGTCGGGCGACCGTCCCCGGCGGCCCGCCGGTTTCCATGGCGTCCACGATCAGGAGCCGTTTCAGCCCCTCCAGGAGCGGAAGAAGGTCGAGGCCGAGAGTCCCGCCGTCGATGAGTTCCACCCCCGGTGGAAAAGAGTACCCGGCCGCGAGTCGCTGGACCACCCGCACCCCGACCCCGTCGTCGGACATGATCAGGTTTCCTATGCCCAATACCAGCGTGGACAGGGCTACTCCTCCTCGGGAACGGACTTGTAGCCGCCGAAGATGCTGGAGATGACGCCGTTCTTTTCCTTCACGTCCATCAGCCACGAGCTGTAGACGTGGTTGATGACGAAACATATAATGAGCCACATGCCCCCGTGGTGGATCAGGCGCAGGGTCTGGTTGGAGGCGATCGAGAACAGCAGTCCGAAGGTCCGGTTCAGGAGCGAGCCGGGGGCGTGTTCCGAGTAGAGGGCGAAGCCGGTGCCGATCATCAGGAGAAACAGGAGGAAGATGAACAGGTAGACGCTCCCGGCCATGGCGTTGTGCCCGGTCACGTGGGGCGCCGTGGGCCGGAAGAAGGTGTAGAACAGAAAGGTGTCCTTCATGTTCCGGCGCCCCTCCTTGAACAGGTAGGGGACGAAGGCCCGCCAGCTTGCATGCTCGTTCCCGGCGAAGGCCCAGTAGATACGGGAGAGGACACTGACGGCGAAGACGTAGCCGGTGACGAAGTGGACGAACCGCGCCCACCCCATGACATACTGCGACGGGTCGTGGGCGAGGGTTTTTCCCCAGCCGATGTAGAGGCCGGTAAGGGACAGAACCAGGATGGAGAGGGCGTTCACCCAGTGGGTGATCCTCACCGGCCACTCCCACACGTATCTGGTTACCAGTTTTTCCACTTTGTTCTCCAATGCATGAATGCATGGGGACAGGCCCTCTAAAGTCTCTAAAGGGCCTGTCCCCTTCCTACAGCGCTTTCACCGTCACCGCCCCGCCGCCGTCGTCCGGGTCGAACAGGTGCACCGCGCAGGCGAGGCAGGGGTCGAAGGAGTGGACGGTGCGCAGGATCTCCAGGGGGCGCTTCGGGTCGGCCAGCGGCGTGCCGACCAAGGCCGCTTCGTAGGGTCCCCGCCGGCCCCTGGCGTCGCGGGGCGAGGCAAGCCAAGTGGAGGGCACAACCGCCTGGTAGTTCAGGATCTTTCCGTCCCTGATGCGGATCCAGTGGCCCAAAGCCCCCCGCGGCGCTTCGTGCCAGCCGTACCCCTTGGCATCCTTTGGCCAGGTGTCCGGGTCCCACTTTTCTCCGTTGTGGATCGCGTAGTCCCCCCCCTTGATGTTGGCCGTGAGGGCATCAAGCCATTCGGGAAGCTTGCGGCTGAGCACCAGGGTCTCGATGCCGCGGGCCGCGGTCCTGCCCAGAGTGGAGAACAGGGCGTCGGGACCGAGCTGGAGCTTGGCGAGAACCATGTTCACCGCCGCTTTCACCTCCCGGTGCCCGGCTGCGTAGGCCGTGAGGCAGCGCGCCAGCGGTCCCACCTCCACGGGCATGCCGTCGTAGCGGGGCGCCTTGACCCAGGAATACTTTTCGTTGGTGTTCAGGTATTCATAGGGGGGCTTCGGGCCGGTGTACGTGTGGTCGGTGGCTCCGTCCCACGGATGGAGTCCTTTTCCCGGTCCGCCCGCATATTCATACCAGGAGTGATCCACGTACTCGGCGATCTTCCCCTGCTCCACGGGATAGACGCGGGACAGGTCCCGGTTGCGTATCATGCCGCGGGGCATCCAGAGCACCTCGGCCTTTCCGCTGTTGTCCGAGGGGAAATCGCCGTAGCAGAGGAAGTCGCCGACCCCACCGCCGATGGTTGCCCATTCCTTATAATACGAAGCGATGGCCAGCAGGTCGGGGATGTAGACCTTTTCCACGAAGTCCCTGGTTCGCGCGAGCAGGCCGCGGATCTCCGCCAGCCTGCCGGCGTTGAGGGCATTCTGGGAATCGGGATCGATGGGGATGGCCATGCCGCCCACCAGAAAGGTCTGGGGATGGGGGTTCTTGCTCCCCAGGATGGCGTGGATACGGATGATGTCCTTCTGCCATTCCAGGGCCTCCAGGTAGTGGGCGGTCGCCATCAGGTTCGCCTCGGGCGGGAGCTTGTACGCCGGGTGTCCCCACCATGCGTTGGCGAACGGACCGAGCCGCCCGGTCTTCACGAAGGCGGCCAGCCTGTCCCGGACCCCCTTGAAATATGTCGCCGAGTTGAGCGGCCAGTCGGATAAGGATGCCGCCAGGACGGAGGTCTTGGCCGGGTCGGCCTTCAGGGCCGATGTGATATCCACCCAGTCCAGGGCATGGAGATGGTAGAAATGGATCACGTGGTCATGGACGTTCTGGACCCCCATGATGATATTTCTGATAAGCTCGGCGTTGGGCGGGATGCGGATGCCCAGGGCGTTCTCAACGCTGCGGATGGCGGCAATGGCGTGGACCGTGGTGCAGACGCCGCAGAACCGCTGCGTAAAAACCCATGCGTCGCGGGGATCGCGGCCCTGGAGGATCTTTTCGATTCCCCGGAACATGGTACTGCTGCTCCAGGCGTCGGCGACCCGGTCTCCGTTCACCTCCGCCTCGATGCGCAGGTGCCCCTCGATCCGGGTTATGGGGTCTATGACGATCTTTGCCATGGGTTATTCCTCTTTCTTCCCTTCCGAATCCTTGTCCTTGCGGAGCGCGCTGATCACGCCGTGGCCCGCGAACGCCGCGGCGGTGGCGATTGCCAGGCCGGCGCCGATGCGGTCGGCGGTGAGTTCCACGCCGAAGCCGGGCACATTGGGGAGCCGTCCGTAAAAGGGCGACATGGTATCCCAGAAATTCGCCTCGGAACAGCCGATGCAGCCGTGCCCGGCGCCCACCGGCCAACTCGTTTTCTCGTTATAGCGCTGGATCGGACAGTTGTGGTATGTCTCCGGACCCTTGCACCCCATCTTGTACAGGCAGTGCCCGGTGCAATGGGCGTCGTCGCCCCATATCTCCACATACTGCCCGGCGTCGAAGTGGGGTCGCCGCTCGCAGTTGTCGTGAATCCGCTTGCCGTAGGCGAAGAGGGGCCGGCCCCGGCTGTCCGTGTCCGGGAGTTTGCCGAAGGTCAGGTAGTGGACCACGGTGGCGGTAAGGTTGTCCGGGTTGAGCGGGCAGCCGGGAAGGTTGATCACCGTGGCGCCCGGCACCGCATCCTTCACGCCCGCAGCGCCGGTGGGGTTCGGCTTGGCCTCGGGAATGCCGCCGCCGGCCGCGCAGGTGCCTGCCGCGATGGTGGCGAAGGCATTGCCGCACACCTCCCGCGCGATGTCCAGGGCGGATCTCCCGCCCACGCAGCAGTAGACGCCGCCGTCCTTCATGGGTATGGAACCCTCAACCACGGCGATGTATTTCCCCCGCTGCTCCCGGACCGTCTTCCACAGGTTTTCCTCGGCCTGGCGGCCCGCCGCGGACATGAGGGTCTCGTGGTAATCGAGGGAAAGGACATCAAGGACGATCTCGGAAACCGACGGGCTGGAGGCGCGCAGCAGCGCCTCCGTATCGCCGGCGCAGTCCTGGAATTCCAGCCAGACGAGCGCGGGCCGCTTCACGTCGTCCAGCGCCCGCGCGATCTTCGGGACAAAAGCCGCGGGAAGGGCCAGGGCTGCGGACATGGCAGTACAGAACTTCAGGAAGTCGCGGCGTGAAATCCCTTTCTGCTCCCAGACGGTCTGTTCTTTCCGGCACGGTTCTTCACCGGAACCTTTTTTCTGTTTGTCTTTCCTATCCATGAAACGATTCTCCTTGCCGAACGGAAGTATGCACCCTCTCCCGGCCTTCGGTTACCCTCTCCCTTAGGGAGAGGGGCAGGGGCGAGGGGAAAGAATCACTCCCGCTTGCCATGTGACAAGAGGTTCTCGAACTGTCTGAAATTCTCCCGCAGTTCTCCCGCCAGGGAGAGGGCGGCCTCATCGTAGCGTTCCCCGTCGGCCCAGAGGCCGCGGGGGGAGAAGATCCGTTCCGGAATATCCGGGCATGCGGTTGGTATGGAAAGCCCGAAGAACGGCTCGGTAACGAACGGGATAGCCTCGAAGAGACCGTCAAGGGCGGCATTGATCAAGGCCCTCGTCTGGTCGATGCGGATGCGCGTTCCCACTCCGTACCCGCCGCCGATCCATCCCGTATTCACCAGCCAGCAGCGGACGCTGTGGCGGGCTATCTTCTCCCTGAGCAGTTCGGCATAGACCGAGGGATGAAGCGGCAGGAAAGGCGCGCCGAAGCAGGCGGAAAAGACCGCTTTCGGCTCCTTTCCCATGCCGTCCTCGGTGCCGGCGAGCTTCGCGGTGTAGCCGGACAGGAAGTGGTACAGGGCCTGCTCCGGCGTCAGCCGGGAGATGGGGGGGAGCACCCCGAAGGCGTCGCAGGTGAGCATGATCAGGTTCTTCGGATGCCCGCCCCTCCCGGAGGGAACCGCATCGGGTATGAAGTCAATCGGGAAAAAGGCCCGGGTGTTCTCGGTCAGGGAGGCGTCGTCCAGGTCCACCGTACGCGTCTCGCCGTCCATTACCACGTTCTCCATGATGGTCCCGAAACGGCGGGTGCAGGCGAAGATTTCCGGCTCCATGGCTTGCGACAGGTTGATGACCTTGGCGTAGCATCCCCCCTCGAAGTTGAAGACCCCCTCCTCGTCCCATCCGTGTTCGTCGTCGCCGATAAGGGACCGTTTCGAGTCCGCCGACAGGGTTGTCTTGCCGGTACCGGAGAGTCCGAAAAAGAGCGCCGTGTCGCCGTCGGGACCCACATTTGCCGAACAATGCATGGGGAGAGCCATCCACTCACGGGGCATGAGATAATTCATGACCGTGAAGATGGACTTTTTTATCTCGCCGCCGTACTCGGTGCCGCCGATGAGGATCAGTCTTTCCGCGAAATTGATGAGGATGAAGACCCCGGAACGGACCCCGTCGCGCTCCGGGACCGCCGTGAACGATGGAACGCACAGGACGGTAAACGCAGGCCGGTGGTTTTTCAGCTCCTCTTCATCGGGCGGAATGAACAGGGAACGGGCCAACAGGGAGTGCCACGCCTTTTCTGTTATGACGCGGATCGGCAGACGGCGCCGGCGGTTCGCGCCCACGAAGCAGTCCTGAACGAAGAGGTCCCTGTCCGCCACGTGGTCCAGCAGCCGCCGGTGCAGGGCGGAGAAGCGCTCCGGGGCCAGGGGCCGGTTCACCTCGCCCCACCAGATTGCGTCGCGGCAGCCGGGCTCTTCGATGATGAACTTGTCGTTGGGCGACCGGCCGGTGTGGGGAGCGGTGGTTACGACCAGCGGACCACCCCGGGCCAGGGAACCCTCCCTATTCAGGATGGCGGCCTCGTACAGCCGGGGGGTCGTTACATTCCAGTGGATCGTTCCCGAGGTTCTGATGCCGTGCCCGTCCAGTTCCCGCTCCATCGGTGCGCCCTTTCCCATCCGGCTTTCATATGAAATCAACGGTTCATGATGAATGAATCCGCGCCGGAAACGCGAGGGGCGGGTTGCCCCGCCCCTGCTCCATATTTCGTATCACAAAAACAATCCTGTTTTCACAGTCCCGCAAGGAGCTCGTCGATAACGCAGAGGAACTCATCCAGGTCCGCCATCTGGGTATCTCCCATGTGTGCGATGCGGAAGGTCTGGCCCTTGATCTTGCCGTAGCCGTTGTCAAAGGCGTAGCCGCGCTCGCCCAGCAGCTTCTTCAGGGCCTCCAGGTCGGTCCCCTTGGTATTGGTGGCGCAGGTGAGCGCCCGTGAACGGTAGGGCTTTTCCGCATAGAAGCCGTACCCCTTTTCCTCGATCCACTTTTCAACCCGGTCCTGCAGGGCCTGGTGCCGTGCCCAGCGCTTCTCCAGCCCTTCCGCGAACATGCGATCCAGCTGCTTGTCCAGGGCGAAGATCTGGGAGATACAGGGGGTGGAAGGGGTATTGTCCTTTTCGTCGGCTTTCTCGAACTCGATGAAGTCGAAGTAGTAGCCCCGTCCCTCCATGGTCCGCGCCTTGTCCAGTGCCCTGGCGCTGGCGGTGAACACGGCCAGCCCCGGCGGCAGGGCGAAGGCCTTCTGCACGCCGAACAGGCAGCAGTCGATACCCAGTTCATCCACCGGGATCTTGAGGGCGCTCATGGAGGAAACCGTATCAACGATGGACAGGACGTCAGGGTATTTTTTCAGGACCGCGGCGATTTCCGGCAGCGGCGACATGACGCCGGTGGAGGTCTCGTTGTGGACCAGGGTTATCACGTCATATTTGCCGGTGGCCAGGGCCTCGTCCACCATCTCCGGGGTGATGGGCTTGCCCCACTCGGCCTTGAAGGCATCGGCCTCCTTGCCGCACCGCTTGGTCACGTCGTGCCACTTATTGGAAAAGGCGCCGTTGCAGAAGTTGGCGCACCGTTTTCCCACCAGGTTGCGCACCGCCCCTTCCATCACGCCGAATGCGCTGGAGGTGGAGAGGAAGACCTTGTCCTCGGTGAAGAGGAGCTTCTTGAGTTTCTCCTTTACCGCGCCGTGCAGGACGGCATACTCCTTCATGCGGTGACCGATCATGGGGGTCGCCATTGCCTGAAGAATCTCGGGATGCACCTGGACCGGACCTGGAATAAAGAGTTTTTTCGCCATGGGTGTTCCTTTCTGTTGCTGTGATAGGGGCCGCTCGGGGTCCCCTCCGAGTAGGTTCAGTTCGGGAACTTCAGAAGCTAGCAGACCGGTCGGAAATTGTCAAGTGGTCGTCAGGAAAGGGGTTTTGCCTTGCCTGGGACGCTTTTCACCGGTTGTGCAACCGGCCGGGTCTACCGGTATGGAGCGCAGGCCCGCTTTGAGGTCAAAATTTTTCCGCTATCGTTGGAATTGGTCTGGAAATTGAGACAAAACTCTGATAAACATGGACAACATTAATTTGATTTAAGCGGCATATTGCTCATGCCAAAAGAGTTTCATGAACTGCGGGACCCCATCCACGTTTTCATCCGCATGGATTCCGACGAACGTAAGGTTCTCAACTCCAGTCCTTTTCAGCGTTTACGCCATATCCATCAGCTAGCTCTTACCAATCTTGTCTATCCCGGAGCGACCCACAGGCGGTTCGAGCATTCACTTGGTGTTATGGAGTTAGCCGGCAGAGTTTTCGATGTAGTGACCGCTGCCGGCAATCTCCATAAAGATGTCCGGGAGATACTACCTGCGCATGAAGATGAAATAAGGTATTGGCGAAAGGCGCTCCGCATGTCGGCCCTTTGTCATGATCTGGGCCATCTCCCGTTTTCACATGCGGCTGAAAAGGAACTTCTGCCGGCGGGGTGGAATCACGAACGTCTTACCGTTGAAATCATCAGAAGTGAGGAGATGAGGCGCATCTGGGACGACATGACGCCACCTCTCAAAGCTGACGAAATAGTAAAACCGGCGGTTGGAGAAAAAGAGCTCTCCAAAATCGTACCCAGCCCCTTTCACATTCATCCTCGACCTTTGCGCCTGCTTTTCTACGTCATACTCCTCTATTTTTACATGGCGCCCCTTTCGGGTTTCTGGTACAAAAATACAGCACTCCGCGGCACCTCCGTAATCATTTGACGCGCCACTTGACTGCTGCTGAAGCGTTCCTGAACGCGACAAAAGAATGTTGTATTTTCGAGGAACCATATGAAACCGGCATTTGACCAGCTAAAGAATTGTGAGGAACTGGGCAGGCGTGCGCATGGTACAACGATTGAACGCATTTGTATTTATTGACCACTAAACCATTCTTTGATCTTAGCGTACCAACAACAGCCGTTGAGAAACTATCAACACAGATTATGAAAAAGAAGAAAAATCAAAAAGATATCCCGATTGTCGCAGAAGAGGAAGCAGTATATCTTGCTCGTCAAAACGGCAAGCTTTTGCCTTTCCCAATTAGGCCGAGACTTATTGATCTCTTTGCCGGTGCAGGCGGGATGACGCTTGGTTTTACCAAGTTAACGGGCCACAGTTTTGAGCCGGTTTGGGCAAACGACTTCAATGAATATGCAGCAAATACATATAACGCAAATTTCGGCGAACACTGTACCATCGGCGACATTGTCGACATCCTTCAGAATCCGAAAACAAAAATTCCCAAAGCCGATGTGGTAATCGGGGGTCCCCCTTGTCAGGGGTTCAGCCTCTTAAATAAATTCAGAGATGGGGATCCAAGAAAAGAACTTTGGCGTCCCTTTATGGAAGTCGTCGAACGCTCTGAAGCCGATGTGTTTGTCATGGAAAATGTCCCTCAGCTTTTGGGCTCTTACGAATTCTGGGAAATAAAAGGGTTCGCGGAGGCGCTCGGTTTCAAGGTGCGAGAAACAAGATTGTGTGCCGCAGATTACGGAGTGCCGCAAGTTCGTTGGCGGCTATTTATTATCGGATGCCGTTTTGCCGACCCTCAATCGGTCTTCCCCCCGAAAAAGACCAACTTCAATCCGAATAACGGTTATCGAAAAACCTTTTCAGAGGAATACGACGCATATATTTCCGAACCCAAGCTATGGAATACCGTACGAGACGCCATTGGTGATCTGCCCCCTCCCGAAGGCACGGAAGTACATGATGTGGCACCGCCGCTTGATTTACACTTCGGCCGCTCCCCTACACCAATGAGTCTTGAAAGATATAAGGCTATCCCGGACGAGGGGATGAATCGGTTTGATCTGCAGAAGAGAGCACCGGAACTCACGCCGGCTTGTTGGATTCGTAAAACATCCGGTGGTACCGACCTCTTCGGGCGTCTTTGGTGGGATCGTCCTTCGGTCACAATCAGAACCGAGTTTTTTAAACCTGAAAAAGGTCGTTATCTGCATCCGGTTCAACACCGGCCGATAACCCATCGTGAAGCAGCTCGATTACAATCATTTCCGGACGATTTCAAATTTCTTGGTTCAAAAATAGAGATCGCAAAACAAATCGGCAATGCTGTGCCTCCTTTATTGGCTGCACGCATTGCGGATTGCGTATACACACTGCTTGTTTCAAAAGGCGTTAACGAATGTCGGATGTCTTCAGCAAAGAAAAACGCAGCTGGATCATGTCTCGAATATCGGGACGTGATACAAAGCCTGAAATTATAGTCAGAAAATTGATACATCGTTTAGGTCTTCGGTTCAGGCTCCATGTGCGAGCCTTGCCGGGAAGTCCGGACATTGTGCTGCCGAGACACAAAAAGATTGTATTCGTCCACGGCTGTTTTTGGCATGGTCATGAGAATTGCAAGCGTTCAAAAAGACCTTCGACCAATATCGGATTTTGGGACAAAAAAATCGCGGAGAACATCGAGCGAGACAAAGAAATAACTGCCAAGTTAAAGGAGTTGGGATGGAATACGCTCACAATTTGGCAATGTGAAACGAAAGACCAAGAAAAGTTGTCCGTACTATTACGGGAATTTCTGTGCACCGGAGGAGATAAGGAATGACTTCATCCTTGTTCAAAGAACTTCGATACGAATACCACAAGAAAATTTGTCGGGAAATTTTTGGGCATCGCACAGGTACATTCGTTTTTTCCAATGCCGACAAATCAAGTCCTGCAAGTGTAGACTTGGCTAAAGGTATGGCCGAGCATATCGGACAACCGATTTGCGCAGATCCCCCGACCGGTCAACGAGCAGGTGCTCTTTTTACGCAATATACCAAAGAATTTCTGGACACCGGTTTCAAGCTCTTGCAACATATCAGGCCCGGATCTTGGGTATTTTCGACGAATCAATCACGTATCGGAATTGCCTCATTTCATCAATACGAGCATCTGGCAGAACTAAAGAATGTTCTTGAGACACACTCAGAGCTTAAGGCGGCACTCGGCGGCGATTATTTGATAACGCCGGACATAGTAGTATCTCGATTGCCGATGGATGACAGCGATATCAATCAGAATGAGGCAGGCAAGGGTAAAATAATTTCCGACATGGACGACTTGGCAAAACTCACCCCCCTCCGTTTGGCAAACCATCAAAAACCCTGTGAGATACTGCACGCAAGCATTTCATGCAAATGGACGATGCGAAGCGACAGAGCGCAGAATACTCGCACGGAGGCGTTAAATCTTGTGAGAAATCGGAAAGGAAGAACACCTTGTATACTCGCAGTCACCTTTGAGCCCCTTCCATCAAGATTGGCTTCGATTGCGTTGGGAGCGGGCGACATAGATTGCACCTATCACGGCGCCCTATACGAATTACTAGCGGCAGCGAAAGAAAGCGGCCACAGCGATTCGCTGGAAATGCTGCAACTGCTGATTGAAGGTCGCAGGTTACGTGATATCAGCGATATTCCCTTTGATTTGGCTATATAATGGCCGAAATCTCAACGTCGCATTTGCCGATATACAACGGTTAAGTCTTCAAAGTGGCGCTATCCGATGTGTCGGAGAAGAAAAACGAACTCGTAAAAGGCAGTTATAAACTGCACACGCCGTCGGACGAGACGACGGTTGCCGTTAAGATTATCGACATGCTCGGAGAAGAGGTGCTGGTAACCGATAAGACGTAACTTTCCGTGGAAGTGCTTCCAGCCGCGATTATTGGGAGATTCAGGGGATGCAGCTTGACCTCTTTCTGGACAACCGCCGCACCATCCTGGGCAATCTGGCCGACGATCATATCCGCAACCTCGAACTGGATGAGGCGGCCGGAATCTACGACAGGATCCTGGGCGAATGGCCGGATGATTCCGCCATCGCCTCCGCGCGACGGGCGCTTGATGTCTGGCGCGAAAGGATTCAGCGCTTTCACTCCTCATCCAACGGTATTGACAGGATACATAACCTGTACGGGAACCTGGCCGAACCGGCCTCTTCCTCTCTCAAGTCCGGTATTCGTTCCTTTATCATTGACCGGCTTCAATCCCAATCCACCCCTGAACTGATATTCATCCCGCCCCGCTTTCACCTGGGCTGTCTCCTGATGGAAACGGGTAAGATTGCCGAGGCTGAAACATGGTTCGCCCTTGCCCTGGATTCCGGGATACCCGAACAGGGACGCTTCCTGGCCTATCTTGGTGACGCCCTGTTCGTGAAGGGTGAAACCGGCGATGCGCGAGACTGTTATCGCGCCGCCTTTCTTGAAGACCCCTCGGGCGTTGACTTGGATCACCTGCGGGATCGGGCCGTGCTGGAAATGATCGGTGAGATGGAGGAGGAAGAAATTTCCGGGGAAGAGGCGATAGGCTGGATTCCGGTGTGGGGGTGGCTTAAGGGGGTGTTCTCGCTCGGCCAGCCGGATGCGGATGATTCATCCGCGCCCCGCGAAGAAACCCGGCAACCGGCGCGGCCTTCGGCGGAAGATGCGCCTCGACGCTGGTTCAGCCTCCTGCGGAATGCCGAGCGCCTGCGGGCCGAAAAACGGGATGACACCGGACTGGTTCGCGCGCGCCGGGAGATGAGGGAGCTGAACCCCTTGATGTTCAGCAGGTATATGAAAAAACTCAGGGGGGATTTTCCGTGAGGACGGGGCAGATAATCACCGCTCCGGGACAGCTATGCCGCCTTCAGAATAAAGTCCACGTGTATGGCGTCAAAGGGAAAGAGTATCAGGCCTTTATCGGTCTTTTGCACTATGCCTGCCTTGAGAAGCGCCTGAACATCACCATGTACGGCCTTTACATCTCTCTTCATGCGGCGGGCCGCTTCCCGAATCGTCATGGGGCCTGCCCCCGTCATGACCTTGAGCAGCTCCAGCCGCTTCCCCGAAATCACCTTGAAAAGAAGTTCAGGCGACTCGAAACTTATGAAATTTCCCTGGGATTCTCCGTCAAACGCACGAAGAAACCGTTTGTTCATTGCATCACGGGATGAAATTTCCAATGTTACGATATTCATATCATGATCTCCAGTCGTCCACATCGCGCCAGAAGTCTTCCAGCAGGGCTTGCGGCGTGGTAAATGTATAGGGTTTCTGGACGATTCCCATATGTTTGTGATCGCCCTTTCCCGCCTCGTTGTCATATCGCAGCACACATATGCCGTTGACCACAAGGGCGAGCCGGTACTTGAAGTCGTGAGAACATTTGGAAAGGGGCGAGGATAGACGCCACACAACCATTTCCACAAAAGCGTTTTCGGAAACGATGTGCCGCTCGCTGAGCATCAATTCGGCATTCATGTTGGAAACAATAACAACAGCAAAGAATGTTGTCAAGATTTACAACACTTCCATGTTTTGACATCATTCTGAAGATCGGCACCCTTTCCATTGTAACAATGGCATTTCATTCGAGTTTCTGATACAAAAAGCGAAGCGGCTTGGAGATACGCCAAGGATGATCCGGGAAACGGCACGTCCTGGCCGGATGTCACGGTCGGGGTAGTGGGGTAAAACGACGGAATAGTACAGGGGAAGACACCCAACAAAAGGGGATCACTACAGATGGGCAAGATGAACCTGTTCCTCCTCTCCATGCTCGACAACCACTACCGGCGCTCGGCGAGAGCATCGGCCGGGCGGAGCGGAGCGGCAGTGATTTCATGCCGTAACCACCATGATGAATGATGCCCTACCCGTCCTCTACCGGGACGACCATTACCTGGCGGTCAACAAGCCCGCCGGTATGCTCGTGCACCGCAGCGACCTGGACCGGCACGAAACGGTATTCGCCCTGCAGCTGGCGCGGTACCTGGCGGGTTGCCGTGTCTATCCGGTGCACCGCCTGGATCGCCCCACCTCGGGCGTGCTGCTTTTCGCCCTTTCGCCTGAAGCGGCGCGACTCGCCGCCGAGGCTTTCCAATCCGACCGGGTGCGCAAGGTCTACCTGGCTATCGTGCGGGGAATCACCGACGAAGAAGCCGTCATCGACTACCCGCTGCGGGAGATTCCGGAACGTTTCGAGGAGAACGGCGACGGCGAGGAAAGTCCCAGGAAAGCGGTTACCGCCTTCCGCCGCCTGGCCACTGTTGAACTCCCGTTTCCCGTGGGAAACTTCCCCACGGCACGCTATTCCTTGCTGGAAGTCTCCCCCCGCACCGGCCGCAGGCACCAGATCCGCCGGCACCTGAAACACGTCTTCCACCCCATCATCGGCGACACCACCTACGGCGACGGCCGCCACAACCGCCTGTTCCGGAGCGGACTGGGGTGCGGCCGCCTCCTGCTCCACGCCGCCGGGTATTCCTTTCCCCATCCCTGGTCCGGGGAAACCGTTACCATCGCCGCGCCCCTGGACGACGCCTTTGCGGCGCTTATTCTCCGTTTCGGCCGGCGGGACCCGGTTTCCCCAGCGCCTCGGCCAGCGCCGTAAGCAATCGACGGTTTTCCTCGCCGCTGCGCACCGCCACCCGGAAGAAACGCTCGTTCAGCCCCGTGAAATTGGAGCAATCCCGGATTATGACGCCTTTCAGGATCAGGGCGGAACGCAGTTCCGGTGCAGTCATTCCGTTTCGCATCTCCACGAGAAGGTAATTGGCCGCCGACGGAAATGGGTGCAGGCCCGGCAGGGCGGCGAGCCCCGCTGCAAGGGCATCCCGATCGGCGGTGACGGAACGTATCGTCCGTTCCCGGTACCCGGCATCAGCCAGCGAGGCGACTCCCGCTATCTGGGCCGCCGTATTGACGCTCCACGGCTCCAGGCGCTCGGAGCAGCGCCGGATTATCTCCTCGGAGGCCATGGCGTACCCGAGGCGAAGACCGGGGATGGCATAAAACTTGGTCATGGAGCGGAGCACGATCCCGCCGCCCCGTTCGCACATCATCTTCTTCGACGACTCCTCCTCACGGAAATCCATGAACGCTTCGTCCAGGACCAGGAAGGTCCCGGTTTCGCGGCAGAGACGGTGAATTTCTTCTATCATCGACAGGGGAAGGATCGCACCTGTGGGGTTGGCCGGGTTGCAGAGGAAGAGGAGGTCGCAGCCCTCGGCAAGCCGGTCCGCCAGATTCTCCAGGGAAAGGGCGAATCCGTCCGCGGGAGAGAGGACCATATGGGCCGTCTCCCATCCCTCCCGCTCCAGTGCCCGGCCATACTCGGAAAAGGCCGGGGCGACGATGAGCCCCTTCCTTCCCGCCAGGATTCGCGGGAGCAGGTAGATCAACTCGGTTGAGCCGTTGGCGGCAACGATCCGGGCCATGTCTACACCGTGGAGACCGGCCAGGGCTCGGCGCAACTCGTAACAGTCCCGGTCGGGATAGTGGGTGAGCCGGTGAAAGGAGGAGCAGACCGCATCCCGCACACCGGGCGCCGGGCCGAGAGGATTGATGTTGGCGGAAAAATCCAGCAGTTCCTCCGGCGGTATCCCCAGGGAACGGGCGATGGCGAAAACGGTTCCGCCGTGGTCACACATTTCGGTCATGGGTATCTTCTTTCTCTTTTTTCACTTTTAACTTTTCACTTTTCACTTTTTACTTTTACTTTTCACTTTCCTATTTCCCAACAAGCTCCATATCCTGCAGCTTCCGTATCCTGTCCCGCAACCCGGCCGCCTTTTCGAACTCCAGTTCCTTGGCCGCGGCCAGCATCTCTTTGCGCAGCTTCTTCACCATCCCGGGAATCTTTTCCAGCGGCACGTACTCTTCGCTTACCTCGGCAACCTTGGGTAGCGTGCAGTAGTCATGTTCCTCGATGGATTCCAGGATGCTCCTCAATCCCTTCTTCACCGTTTGGGGGGTGATGCCGTGCTCACGGTTGAACTCGGTCTGGATGGCGCGGCGCCGCTCCGTTTCGTCAATGCAGGCCCGCATGGAACCGGTAACGGTGTCGGCATACATGATCACCCGCCCCGCCACGTTGCGGGCCGCCCGGCCGCAGGTCTGGATCAGGGAGCGCGCGGAACGGAGAAATCCCTCCTTGTCCGCGTCCAGAATGGCGACGAGCGAGACCTCGGGGATGTCCAGACCCTCACGCAGAAGGTTGATCCCCACCAGGACATCGAACAGGCCCATGCGCAGGTCCCGGATGATCTGCATGCGTTCGATGGTGTTGATGTCCGAGTGAAGGTATTTCACCTTTACCCCCAGCTCCCGGTAGTAATCGGTGAGCTCTTCCGCCATGCGCTTGGTCAGGGTGGTCACCAGGACCCTTTCTCCCTTGGCGGTGGTTTCGCGAATCTCGTGCAGGAGGTCGTCAACCTGGCCTGCGGCGGGGCGGACATCGATGGCCGGATCGATGAGACCGGTGGGACGGATTACCTGCTCGACCACCACCCCTTCCGCTTTTTTCAGTTCGTACTCCGCCGGGGTGGCGGAGACGTAGACTGCCTGGTTGAGCTTGCCGGAGAATTCGTTGAAGTTGAGGGGACGGTTGTCCAGGGCCGACGGGAGGCGGAACCCGTAGTTCACCAGGGTTTCCTTGCGGCTCCGATCGCCCCGGTACATGCCGCCGATCTGGGACACGGTGATGTGGGATTCGTCGATGATCAGGAGAAAATCCTTCGGAAAGTAGTCGATGAGGGTGTAGGGAGGTTCTCCCGCGGCCCGGCCGTCGAAGTGGCGGGAATAGTTCTCGATTCCCTGACAGAACCTCATCTCTTCAAGCATCTCGATGTCGAAGAAGGTCCGCTGTTCGATGCGCTGGGCCTCCACCAGCATGTTCTGCTCCCGGAACCAGCGGATGCGCTCTTCCAGTTCTATCCTGATGGCCTCCACGGCCCGTTCCAGGGTCTCGCGGGTCGCCACGTAGTGGGAGGCGGGGTAGATGGCGCACTTGGAGAGACGCTGGATAACCTGGCCCAGCAGGGGATCGATCTCGGAGATGGCATCCACGGTATCGCCGAAGAACTCGATGCGGAGCGCCCGCTCGTCGTCGTGGGCGGGAAAGATTTCTATACAGTCACCCCGCACCCGGAAGGAGCCGCGGTGGAAATCCATGTCGTTCCGCTCGTACTGTATCTCCACCAGTTTCCGGAGAAGGTCGTCGCGGCCGTAGTCGTCCCCCTGGTGGAAGAAGATGTGCATGGCCTGGTAGGATTCGGGCGATCCGATGCCGTAGATGCAGGAGACGGAGGCGACGATGAGCACATCGCGCCGCGTGAGGAGGCTGCGGGTCGCCGAGTGGCGGAGCTTGTCGATCTCGTCGTTGATGGACGAGTCCTTTTCGATGAAGGTGTCGGTGGTGGGGAGGTAGGCCTCGGGCTGGTAGTAGTCGTAGTAGGAGACGAAGTATTCCACGGCATTCTCGGGAAAGAGCTCCTTGAATTCGCCGTAGAGCTGGGCCGCCAGTGTCTTGTTGGGGGCGATGATGAGCGTGGGACGGTTTACCGCGGCGACCACGTGGGCCATGGTGAAGGTCTTGCCGGAACCGGTGACGCCGAGGAGCACCTGATGGCGATCGCCGCGCAGGATCCCCTCGGCCAGTTCGGCGATGGCGGCGGGCTGGTCGCCGCGCGGTTCAAAACCGCTGATGAGCTTGAAGCTGTCCATGCTTTCAGCGGCCGACTTCGATGCGGAACCGGGCGCCCCCCTCCACGTTGGAGGCGGTCAGCGAACCGCCCATGTTTTTCTCGATGATGGTCTTCGACATCCAGAGCCCGATACCCGTGCCGTTTTCCAGCTTCCGGGTGGTAAAGTACGGCTCGAAGATTCGATCGATGATATCCTCGGGGATGCCGCCGCCGTTATCGGTGATGGTGACGACCGTCTTCCTGTTTTCCCGGAACCCGTGAATGCGTATCACCGGTTTCTCCGTGCAACGTTCGCGGAAGATGTCCTTTGCGTTGCCCATGATGTTGAGGAGAACCTGGGAAAATTCGTTGGGGTATCCGAAAACGATCAGATCATCGTCCACGTCCACGTCCACCGCGATATTGTGATAGCGCAGACTCGTTTCAATAAAGGAAAGGGATCGGTCGACGATGTTCCGCAGGCTGAAGGCCTGCGGCTCCTTGTCGCGCTTGAAGAATTCGCGGAAATCGTCGATGGTCCGGGACATGTGCTGGATGATGTTCAGAGCGCTTCTGATTGTGCTGTCCAGGTACTCCTTGGTGAAATCGCCGTATACAAATGTCTCTCCCAGATCCTGGATCAGGAGGGAGACGGCGGTAAGGGGCTGCCTCCACTGGTGCGCGATGCTGCCGATCATCTCCCCCATGGCCGCCTGACGGCTCTGCAGGATCAGGAGATGGTCCTTCTCCCTGCTCCTGTCCACCTCTTCCCGAATCTTCTCCTTCAGGGTCAGGTTCAGTTCCTCCAACCGCTCCTTTTTTTCCCGGAGCTTCTCCTCCATGAGCCGCCGTTCGGTGGTGTCGCGCAGCGTGACAAGGAAGGCGAATTTTCCCTCCCACTCGGTCTCGACGACCAGCATCTCCGCAATCCGCGTTTCATTGTCCGGCAGGGTTACGGTGACTTCGGTCTTTTCCTCCACAAGCGGGAACTCGAACCGCTCCCCCTCCAGGTCGCCGGCGCTCCGTCCCAGAAGGCTTTCCGCGGCCGGATTGACGAAACGGACGATTCCCTCACGATTCACCAGAACAATTCCGTCCGCACTCCGGCAGAGGATAGCGTGGAATCGCTCATGGAACTTCCGCTCTTCATCGCTTCTCTGCTCCCGTTGCTTTCGGATCCTGCCGGTTTCGGACATCTTCAGCGCTCTTTTCCCTGATGGTATGCATACGCCATCAGCCTGTGAAAGTATCGCGGCGCCCGCGGGGACGAATCCCATGGAAACGGTATCATTGAACTTCGGTAACCGGAAGCGGCTCCACTGTACCCGGAGTATGCGAAGAATGTCAAGGCGGCGGCGCATCGATCCCTCTTTTCGAGGCGCCGGTGGAAGGCGGTTTCCCGAATCAAGAACCTTGCTTTTTACCCCCCGGGATGCCATACTTTGCCCCTGGACACTTAAGGGGTTTCGGAGGAGAAAACGTATGTTCGGCTACAGCCCTCTGGCAATAATCATCATCCTGTTGTTGATACTGATAATTTTCGGGGCCGGAAAGCTCCCGGAGATCGGCAGTTCCCTCGGCAAGGGGATCAAGAACTTCAAGCGCGCCTTTGAAGGAAAAGACGAGATAGAAGTGCAGGCGCGGAAAGAGGATGACGCCGACAAGAAGGGATAGCGGAACATCCGGCGAGGCCCTGCCGTGAGTTAAGCGGGCAGCTCGATTTTCGGCTCCTCCCCTTTCCGGTAGAGGAGCACCGTCCGCCCCAGAACCTGGGCAACCTCCGCGCCGCACGCATCCGCCAGTTCAGCGGCAACCTCGTACCTGTCCGCAAGGCAGCTTTCCAGTATCTTCACCTTTATCAGTTCATGACTTTCAAGGGCGGCGGCCGTTTCCTGGACAAGCGACGCGCCGATTTCCCCCTTGCCCACCAGAATAACAGGCTTCAGGCCGTGCCCGAGCCCCCGCAGAAAGCGCTTCTGTTTACCGCTCAACATGATTCGTCCCCCCCTCCGGCAATGTGTGTGAAAGATAGTCGCTCATTCAGCGCAGGGTACACCTTCCTCCCGTTTTTGTACAGCCCGCGCAGCTTCATGAAAATGTTCTCCGGCTACCCGGTTATTTGCCTTGCAAATACGGCCTCAATTGCTATAATCCTGCATGGTTACAGGTTTTTCATTCTCCGGTGGCCGTGTATGGCTCGCGGATGATCCTGAAAACGGCAGGTGGAGTCATCCGGAGTGAACGAAGGATGCCTCCACCTGCCGAATCCGGGATGATGCGTTCGTGATGCAATCCCGCTTCTATCCGGGAACTCCGGATGGGAGACTTCTGGTTACCTATTCGGAGAATGCAGGACCCCAACGGCATTCTCCGCCCGGACAAGGGAGGGACTCGTGGAGCCGGAGTGTTGCTGGACAAAAGAAACGGTAACAGCCGCCGAATGTTCGTTCATCTCCCCGGACGAAACCGACCTCTTCGGATCGCTGAGGAGGAGGTTGGTCGCCAAATGCCTGGAGTGCCCTCGTTTTGCCGCCGACCTGGAGCGGATGGCGCGGGAAGGTCGCCCCGAGGCCTCCGTGATGCGGATCCTCATTGACGAGTTCCTCCTCCAGAAATCCCGCCTGGACACGTTGATAGGATTCCTGGACAGCAGGAATATGGAGATCCAGTTCCTTCATGAGATCGGGGCGCTTCTCCAGACCTCGCTGCTGGAACTCGACGAGGTGTTGTCGGTGGCGCTGACGGCAATCACGGCGGGCAAAGGGTTCGGAATGAACCGCGCCTTTCTCCTGCTGGCCGACAAGGAACGTCGCACACTGAAGGGATCCCTGGCCGTCGGTCCCCGGACCTACGAGGAGGCGTGGGAGATCTGGGAGGAAATCGGCAGGACCGATTTCTCCCTGAAGGAGATGGCGAAACACTTCCACGACACCAAGCTCTCCGCGGAAAAGGACAAGTTTCACGACATCCTCGAACGGCTCACCGTGCCCATGGACGACCAGAGGTCCATCCTCGTCCGCGCGCTCCAGGAACGCCGGCCGCTTCTGGTGCACGACGCCTTCCATGACAGCCGGGTGGACCCGGAACTGGCGCACACCCTCGATGTGGACAGCTTTCTCATCCTCCCCCTTCTTACCCGGAACCGGCGCGTCGGCGTCATTATTGCGGATAATTTCATCACCAAGAAACCGATCACACCCGAAGACATGCGATCCATGGAGACACTCACCTTTCCTGTGGCGTTCGCCATCGAGAGGGCATCTCTTTATGATCGGCTCCATGAGGACCTCCGGAAACTGACGGTAGCCAATACGCGGCTGCAGGAACAGCAGGAGTTGATCGTCAGGCTGGAAAAAATGGCGCTGCTGGGCAAGGTAACCTCCAGCATCGCCCATTCCATCAGGAATCCCCTGATGATAATCGGCGGATTCGCGCGCTCACTCCTGAGGAATATCGACGAGAACGACCCGAAAAAGGAATTCCTGGAAACCATCGTCCGGGAGGCAAGACAGTTGGAGGATACCCTGTCGGAGGCGCTGGGACATGCCGATTCCATGGCGCCCGTTCTGGATCAGTGGGACATCAACGAACTGGTTGGGAATGTGTTCGGTGAGGTGCGGAGGAGTGTCGCGGGGGAGGGGATCGCGTTCACCCTGGACCTGGCGCCGGACCTGCCGATGATTCGCATGGATTACCGCCAGATGGCCTATTGCATCAAGAAGATTCTGTTCAACTCCCTCGATGCCATGATCCCGCCTGGAGAACTCTCCGTAACGACCCGTATCGATGGGGACGACATCCTGGTTGAGATTCGCGATACCGCCGCTCGGCCCGCCCGGGGGGACGGGGCTATGGTTTCCCACCCCGCACTGGAAAAGAGGGACGAGACCGAAAACCTGGAATTGTACTTCTGCAGGGTGATACTTGAAAATTACTGTAAATCCTTTACTGTTGAGGAATACGAAGGAAAAGGCACGCTGTACCTGATACGGCTGCCCCGGAAGAAGGAGGAAGAGCACCATGAGTAGGATTCTCGTCGTGGACGACGAAAGCAGCATCAGACTCCTCTATTCCCATGAGCTGGCAGATGAGGGATACGAGGTGACAACGGCCGCCGGCGCTGAGGAAGCCGTTGAAAAACTCCGCAAGGACGATTTCGACCTGATCCTGCTGGATATCAAGCTGAAGAACGAAAGCGGTCTGGATCTCCTGCAGCGGATCGTCAAGGAACGGCACAATCTGCCGGTGATCCTCTGCACCGCTTTCTCCTGCTACAAGGACGATTTCTCCGCGTGGCTCGCCGACGGGTATGTTGTGAAGTCCAGCGACCTGAAGGAACTGAAGCAGGAAATCCGGCGGGTGCTGGACAAGAAGTCCCTGCGAAACTCGCCCAAGCACCGGGTGTAATTTTTCCGGCCATGCTATCCCGTGTCCGCGGTCTCAGATTCGCGCAGCCTGAACGGGAGCATCGCAATGCCTCTTCCATGAAGCGGCCGTCATCGTTCACCCGTACCCAACAACCTCATGTAACGCCCGGAAGGAGGCATGCAGAATGAAAGCCGTGATTATGGCCGGAGGTTTCGGCACCAGGATACAGCCGCTGACGAGCAGCGCACCGAAGCCGATGATCCCGCTGGCAAACCGCCCCATCATGCTCCATATCGTGGAACTCCTGAAGAAGCACGGCATCACGGATATGGTCATGCTCCTCTACCATCAGCCCGACATCATCAAGAACTTTTTTCGCGACGGTTCCGATTTCGGTATCAAGATCGACTATGTCACCCCCCTCCAGGACATGGGAACCGCCGGGGCGGTAAAGTGCGCCGAACGCCTTCTGACCGAGCGCTTTCTGGTCATCAGCGGCGACCTCCTCACCGATTTCAACCTGAAAAAGATCATCGACTTCCATTGCGACCACCAGGCCATGGCGACCATTACCCTCACGTCCGTGAAGGATCCTCTCCAGTTCGGCGTCGTGATTACCGACAAGGAGCGGAAGATTACCCAGTTCCTGGAAAAGCCGGGGTGGGGCGAGGTCATCTCCGACACCATCAATACCGGCATCTACGTGCTGGAACCGGACATCTTCCGCTACATTCCCGCGGAGGAGAACTTCGATTTTTCCCAGGACCTGTTCCCGATCCTGCTGGAAAAGGGGGATCCCCTGTTCGGCTACCCGGTCAAAGGGTACTGGCGCGATATCGGCAATACCGACTCCTACCGGGAGGCCCACCACGACATCTTCCACGGCAGGATCAACATCCGCATCGACGAAGAGAAACAGGACCTGTTGGGCAAGGATGTCCGCCTGGGGACCGATGTCCGCCTCGACGACCTGAAGGCCGTGGAGGGGACGGTCATCCTCGGGGACAACTCCCAGATCCTGGGAAGCGCCCACATCAAGGACTCGGTGGTGGGCCGCAACTGCACCATCGAGGAGGGGGCGCGTCTCTTCCGCTGCGTGGTCTGGGACAACGTCTACATCAAGAAAGGGGCGAAACTGGTCGATTCGGTGATCTGCAGCAACGTCAGCGTCGGCCAGGGGGTCGTCATGGAGGAGGGCGCCATCGTGGCGGACGACACCTCCATCGGAGAGGACGCCTTCATCAAGAAGGACGTGAAGATCTGGCCGAAAAAGCTCATCGAGGCGGGCTCCATCGTCTCCGGGAACCTCATCTGGGGAGAAAAGTGGAAGAAATCCCTGTTCGAGGGGGCGCTGATCCGGGGTCTCACCAACATCGAACTGACGCCGGAATTCATGGCGAAGCTCGGATGCGCATACGGCAGCACCCTGCCCAAGGGGAGCTTTATCCTGGCGGGCCGCGATGCCCACCGTTCCTCCCGCATGCTGAAGAGAAGCTTCATCGGCGGCATCCTCTCCACCGGCGTCAATGTCAGGGACATGAAGATGATCCCGCTGCCACTGCTCCGCTACAAGCTGAAGACCTTCGGCGAGGTCGGAGGGGTGCAGTTCCGCGAGGCAAAAGATGATCCGGCGTCGACGGAGATCGTGTTCCTCGATGCGGACGGCATCGACTTCTCCAGTTCCATGGGGAAGAACGTGGAACGGATCTTCTACAAGGAGAATTTCCGGCGCGCCCACCATTCGGAACCGGGGGGCATCTCCGAACTGGCAAACCTGGTCGATTTCTACCGGGAGGGATTTCTCCGCTCCATCGACGCCGGGCCGGCGAAACGGGGAAGCTTCAAGGTGGTCGTGGACTTCACCCATTCAGCGGCCAGCCAGATCCTGCCCGCCCTGCTGAATGCCATGGGGTGCGAGGTGGTGGCTCTCAACGCCTATATCGAGGAGCAGAGCGACGACACCAAGGGAACGAACCAGTCTCTGAGCCTGCAGCAGATCTCCAAGATCGTGGTCGCCCTGGATGCTCAGGCCGGTTTCTGGCTCGACCCGACCGCGGAGAGCATCATCCTGGTGGACGAAACGGGAAAAGTGCGCGACGGCGCCGAGCTTCTCTGCCTGATGACGGCCCTCACCCTGCAGCGGGGAGTAAAAGGCGTGTATGCGGTCCCGGTCTCGGCCCCGTCCGTCATCGAGCAGATGGCCCAGGAAAGGGGGTGCACGGTACAGCGCACCAAGAGTTCCGAGCGCTCCATGATCGAGGCGTCCCTGTCGTCGGAGGTGGTGATGGCCGGCTCCCTGAACGGACGCTTCGCCTTCCCCCGCTTCCAGAACGCCTTTGACGGGATGTTCGCCATTGCCAAGGCCGTGGAACTGGCCTCGTCAAAGGGTGTCCACCTTTCGACGATAATGGAGGGGATCCCGTTCCGCGCCTTCCTGGAAACCACCATTCCCTGCGTCTGGGAGATGAAGGGCGCGGTGATGCGCAAGATGAGCGAAGACAGCCTGGACAAGGAGGCGACCTTCATCGACGGCATCAAGGTCCACTTCGGCGAAGACTGGGTCCTGGTCCTTCCCGACCAGACCCAGCCCTTTATCCGCATTATCACCGAGGCGAAAAAGGAAGATACCGCCCGGAAGCTTCTCAGGGAATACCGGGAAAAGGTCGAATCATGGAAAAAGGAGTTGCCCTGACGTGTCCGAACCCCTGGACGTGACATTCGTCTGGCACATGCACCAGCCTCTCTACAAGGATCCGCTGACCTGCGCATACGACCTCCCCTGGACCTACCTTCACGCCGTCAAGGATTACTACGACATGGCCGCGATCGTGGAGGATACCGAAGGGGCGGTAGCGTCTTTCAACCTGGTTCCCTCGCTTCTGGAGCAGATTCTGGACTATGCCGCGGGCAGGGCGATCGACCCCTTTCTCCTCCACGGCAGGATGGACCCTTCGGCCATGTCCGAGGAAAACCGGCGTTTCGTTCTCGACAATTTTTTCTCCGCCAACCGGGAGCGAATGATCGAGCCCAACCACCGCTACCTGGAACTCCTCTACCTGGCGGGGAACGGTTCGCGGAATGCGGGGATCGATCGTTTACGCGCTTTCGGAGACCGGGAGATCCTCGATCTCCAGGTGTGGTTCTTTCTCGCCTGGACCGGAGAGGCGGCACGCCGCCGCTACCCGGCCCTGGGGGATCTGGTGCGAAAGGGGCGCAATTTCACCACCGAGGACAAGGAACTCCTCTTCCACATCCACAGCGAAATGCTGCGCGAGATCGTTCCTCTCTACCAAAGGATCCGGGCCCGGGGAAAAGCGGAACTGTCCGTCACGCCCTACTTCCACCCCATCCTCCCCCTCCTCTGCGACGGGACAATCGCCCGGGTCGCCATGCCGAAGGTCCGGCTCCCGGAAAACCGTTTCCGGCACCCGGAAGACGCGCGCGCCCAGATCGTCCGGGGGGTCGACTATTTTCGCGAGGTATTCGGCTTCTCCCCTGCCGGCATGTGGCCCTCGGAGGGTTCCGTCAGCGACGAGGCCCTGAGCCTGGCGGCCCGGTGCGGCATCAGGTGGGCCGCGAGCGACGAAGACGTGCTCGCCGCCACCCTCCCGGCCGGTCTCGGGCGCGGCAGGGAATCACTCTATCGCCCGTACACCTTCTCCCGGAACGGGAACGAGCTGGCGCTGCTGTTCCGCGACCACCGCCTCTCCGACCTGATCGGCTTCACCTATTCCCGCTGGGAAACGGATCGTGCCGTGGACGACTTCATGGAGAGGCTCGGGGAGATAGGGAAAGAGAACCCCGGCGGACTGGCAACGATACTCCTGGACGGGGAAAACGCCTGGGAATACTACCCCGATAACGGCTACCCGTTCCTGTCCGCCCTCTACCGCCGTATCGCGGATCATCCGGCCTTCCGACTCACAACGCCGTCCGAGGCCCTGGAGAGGGCGCGGGACAGGCAGGTACTGGACCACATCCACCCCGGATCCTGGATCAACGGGAACTTCGGCATCTGGATCGGCCATCCCGAGGAGAACGCCGCGTGGGATCTTCTGGCCCAGGCGCGTGAGGCGGCCGTGACTCGAAGCCCCGAGGTTGCCGCGCTTCTGACTGCGGGGGGGGGAGCCTCGGGCAACCCGGCCGAAGAGGAAACCACAAACGGTCTGGTCTGCCGATCCCTGTACGCGGCCGAGGGGAGCGACTGGTTCTGGTGGTACGGGGACGACCATTTTTCCCCCCACAGCTCCCATTTCGACAGGCTGTTCCGCAACAACCTGATCCGCATCTACCGCCTGCTGGGCCTGGACGTGCCCCGGAACCTGTACGATCCCATCAAAAGGGTCACCCCGGCGGGCCTGGTACGGGAGCCTACCACGTTCATCACTCCGTTCATCAACGGTCAGGTGGATGACTACTTCGAGTGGCTCGGCGCCGGTCTCTACGACCTGAGCAAGCAATCGTCGGCCATGCACGCGGCGGAAAGCCTCCTGCTCTGTTTTTTTTACGGCTATGACGGAACGGCCCTTTACTTCAGGGTGGACGGTGCTTCTCCCCTGGATACGGTTCTTCAGGAGGGCGACCGGCTCTGCCTGCACCTCATGCTGGAACGGGAATACCTCCTCCCCATGACGCTCGACGCATCGGACGGGGAACTCCTGGTGAAGGACCATTCCCGATGGCGGGAAAGCGGGGGGATGTGTACCTGGAAATTCGGCCGCATCTGCGAGGTCCGCATTCCATTGGATGCCCTCCGGCCCGAACCGGACGGAACATTTTTCGTCTTTATCACCCTCTCGCGGGACCGGGAAGAGATCGGCCGCTGGCCGACCCATTCACCCCTGGCGGTGACATTCGTCGGCCGGAGGCTGGAGCTGGAAAACTGGCTTGTGTAACGAGTTTTCATCCGGAAACTCACGATACCTGAAGCCGAGACGCCTGAACGCCGAGGTGAGCAGAATGCCGGGGTTCATCGTCGCTGACACCGTTTCATGCCGGTCAGGCCGGCTGACCTTCGTCGTGCCGTCGCACTCCACCGGCAGGCAAGAAACCGAGGCATTCCGCGTAGACGAAGGCGTGAAGCCGCCACGGATTCCGGGATGAGAAAAGGGAGGTACCATGTCAGAACTGCGCTGGGACCCGTTGAAGCACCACTGGGTCATCATCGCCGCCGACCGCGGCAGGAGGCCCAACGACTTTTTCGCCCAGGAGCCGCCGACACCGATGACAAGCTGTCCTTTCTGCTACGGTAACGAGGACAAGACTCCCCACGAAATATTCGCCCTTCGTCCGTCCGGTCCGCCCAATTCACCCAACTGGAAGGTCAGGGTAATACCCAACAAATACCCCGTCCTGCGCGTGGAGGGGGAGGTGAAGAGCCGCGGTTACGGGATCTACGACGTGATGAACGGCATCGGCGCCCATGAGATTATCATCGAAACTCCCGACCACGACAGGGGCATGGCCGACCTTTCCACGGCTGAGATAACCGATGTGCTCACGGCCTACCGGGCACGCCTCCTTGATCTTCGCCAGGACCTGCGGCTCCGCCACCTGGTACTGTTCAAAAATCACGGCGCCCGGGCCGGCGCCTCGCTCAGCCATTCGCACAGCCAACTCATCGCGGTACCGCTCGTTCCGCCGGTAACGGTGGCGGAGTTGCGAAACTGCCGGGATTTTTTCGAGCAGAGGAAACGGTGCATCTTCTGCGATATCATCGATTTCGAACTGCAGATCGGCGACCGGATTGTCCGGGAATTTCCCGAATATCTGATATTCGCCCCTTTTGCCTCGTGCCTCCCCTTTGAACTGCGACTCTTCCCCAAAAGGCATCTCCATGATTTCACCCTCCTGGACGACGCTTCCCTGGGAGGGCTCGCCGTTGCCATGAAGGACATGCTCATGCGCCTCAAGAAGGTATTGCAGGACCCGCCTTTCAATTTCATCCTCCATACGTCACCGACCCTTCAGCCCCGGCCGGGCAGGCCTGAATTCTGGACATCCATCGAGTATGACTACCACTGGCATATCGAGCTGGTGCCGCGCATCACCCCCATTGCAGGATTTGAATGGGGTTCCGGTTTCCATATCAACCAGACCCCACCCGAAGATGCCGCGGCATTTCTCCGGGGAGCTGACTTTTAAAAGGCTGTTGAGACAATCAATCCTGATGCCGCCCATTTGTGCATCCCGCCGGCAGGGTATGCGGCTTTTCTAATGAAAAATATTTTTTACGGAAGGCCCGGTACGAAGCGGATGTTTTTTGACAAATCGGTTGCATTTGGATTATAAGGGTCGGAGCTTTGTATGCCGAGTGAAAATACGGTGTGCCTGCCCGTGTATCCATTTTCACACCAGAGGGTGACTCATGAAAATATTGTTCGTCGCTTCAGAGGTATCCCCGTTCGCCAAAACCGGCGGACTGGCGGATGTGGCCGGCTCCCTCCCCCGGGCACTGAAAAAGAAAGGGCATGACGTTCGTATCATCATGCCCCTCTACCAGTGTGTCGAGGAGGGCGATTTCACCATCAAAAAAGCCCGGAAAGGTGTGGAAATCACCCTCAACGGAGAGGTTCACAAGGGTCTGCTTCGCCAGACATCTCTCGGCGACATTCCGGTCTACCTGTTCGAAAACAGGGACTATTTCCATCGCCCGGAACTCTACGGGACCCCGGCCGGAGATTACCCTGACAACAGCCGGAGATTCGGTTTTTTCTGCCGCGGCGTGGTCGATCTCCTGAAGCGGATGGATTTCCGGCCCGACATCATCCACTGCCACGACTGGCAGACTGCACTGATACCGGTGCTCCTCAAGTACGGCTACCAGGAGGATCCCTTTTACCGGAAAACGGCCTTGGTCTATACCATCCACAACCTTGCCTACCAGGGGGTATTCGAACGCGAGGCGCTCCCCGACCTGGGCCTCGATGATGCCCACTTCACCGTTGAACGGCTCGAGTTTTACAACCGGATAAACCTCATGAAAGGCGGTATTCTGGCGGCCGACGTGGTGAATACGGTTTCCGACACCTATTGCCGCGAGATTCAGACCAAAGAGATGGGCTGCGGCCTGGAGGGGGTGCTGCGCCGGCGCAGCCACGATCTGTACGGAATCCTGAACGGCATCGATTACCAGGATTGGAACCCCACCACCGACCCGAACCTTTTCAAGAATTACACGGCCTCGGCCCTTTCGGGGAAGGCGGCCAACAAAAAAGGGCTGCAGAAGGCCCTCGGATTTCAACAGGCGGCCGATATCCCGTTGCTGGCAATGATTACCCGTCTCTCCTCGCAGAAAGGAATCGACCTTCTGGAAAAGCTCCTTCCCCGGTTTGCTGAGGAAAGACTGCAACTGGTCATCCTGGGGACCGGAGACGAGAAATACATGAAGATGCTGAAGGATTTCAAGGACAAGGGAGCCGGCAACATCTCCATCCATCTCGCCTTCGATCACATCCTGTCCCGCAGGATCTACGCGGGAAGCGACATGTTTCTCATGCCTTCACACTACGAACCGTGCGGGCTCGGGCAGCTCATCGCCTTCCGCTACGGGTCGGTGCCGGTCGTCAGGAAAACCGGGGGCCTGGCCGATACGGTGTTCGACAGCCGTGACGGCGTCCGCGACCCGAACGGCTTCTCCTTTGACGACTATACCCCGGAGGCATTCCTGGAAGCGATAACCCGGGCACTCGACGCGTACCGGGACAGGAAATCCTGGGACAAGATGGTCCGCATCGGCATGCATTCCGATTATTCCTGGGAACATTCGGCCGCCGAGTATGATGCGCTGTACGAAAAGGCCCTCACCAAAGTCGTATACTGAGGGGAAAATCCCGATGGCGAACGGACCGGATGAATTCGACGAACTGACCAGGGAAATCCGCAACCTCATCAAGGAGAACAAGCGGTTCCTGGAACGCGTGCGGGAAGAGGACTTCGAACCCGAGGAGGGGGAGGAGGAAACCGAGGAATCCATTGAGGATTTCGAGGAGTTGTAGACTATCGGAAGACCCGAAACGGAAACTGAAACGCCCCCGGAGCAAGAGCTTGCGGGGGCGTTTTCTCATCGTCCGTACCACTTTGTTTTCAGGCAGCCTATTCCCCCACCAGCCTCAGAAAATCCATGACCAGCTGATAGGTAAGCCCCCATAGCACCGGCTCTCCGGGCTGAGGCAGGGAGATGCCCGGACGGACCATGACCTGGCCGTCGAAACGGACCACTTTTTCGCCGTGACGGGCCGGGTCGGTCAAATCGGCGAACGGTACCCAGAAGGCGTCCTGAACCTCGTCGTCCATGAGCCTGAACGGACCGGTTTCCGCGGTCTCGTACACGAAACAGGAGACATGCACCGGGATGCGGGCCCCCGCTATATCCGAGAGGCGGCCGAGAAAGCGCGCGTTACGCAGGTCGAGGCCCACTTCCTCCAGGGTTTCCCGCTCGGCGGCAAGACGCGGTTCCCCGTCGCCGTTTTCCACCTTACCGCCGGGAAAGCAGATGTTTCCCGACCACGGGTCGTCCTCGTTCTCCGTGCGCTTCATGAACAGCAGCCGGGGGCCGGCCGGGTCGTTGCTGATGATGAGGGCCACCGCCGCCCGCGTGAGTCCCCGACTGGGGACCAGCCCCGGAATATGGGCAGCCAGGGCCTTTTCAATGTGGGTAATGGTTATCATGACTCTTCCTGTCCCGCAAAAAACCGTGTTTCCCATAGTAGCCGCTCCGGGCGATTCTGACAACGGCAAAGAGAGGCGCTCCGTCAGTCGGGGGGGAAACCCTTTGACAATCTCCGGCCTTTCCGCTAGGTTGAGCGGACTCCGGGGCCGCGGCCCTCTCTTCAACGACCCTTCCCGCCGGACCCCATTCTCGACCATACGGAGGTTTCATGATCAGCTGTCACACCAAGACCCTGGCGAACGGCCTACGCCTGAAGGCCGTCCGGCTGCCGCATCTTCACAGCGCCGAGATCGCCATCTACCTGAAGGTCGGGGGCCGCCACGATCCGCCCGGCAAGGAGGGTCTTTCCCATTTTCTCGAACACATGCTGTTCCGCGGTACCGCGGACTATCCCACCACGCTGGAACTGGAAACGGCTTTCGAGGCCCTCGGCGGGAGCGTGAACGCTGCCACCGATGCAGACTCCACCTGCTTCTATACCCGCATTCACCCCCGTCACGCAGTGGACGGGATCGATATCTTCGCTTCCATGCTGCTCCGGCCCACACTCTCCGGGATCGATATCGAGAAACGGATCATCACCGAAGAGGCACTGGAAGACTCCAACGAAAACGGCGAGGACATAAACACCGACAACCTGGCCAGCAGGCTCCTCTGGCCGGATCATCCCCTGGGGATGCCCACCGTCGGCACCTTGGAGAGCATCGCGGCATTCACCGACGAAGACCTGCGGGGGCACATGAACAGGTTCTACGTTCCGGCAAACGCGGTGATCACCGTGGTGGGCGATATCGAGCCGGACGCCGTTTTCTCCGCCTGCGACCGTTCCTTCGGCGCCTGGCAGGGGTCTCTCCCCCCTGATGCGTCCCCTGCCCCGGACGATCAAAACCGCTTCCGCACCGTGTTCGTGAAGGACCTGGACAGCCAGATTGCGCTCCAGTTCGCCTTTCGCGGATTCGGCCGCCACGACGGCAGGATCACCACCACCCGCCTGATCCGAAGGATCCTGTGCGGCGGCGGAAGTTCCCGGCTTCTCATGTCACTGCGTGAACGGCTCGGCATCGCCTATTCGGTGAGCGCCGGACTGTCCGCCTACGAAGAGACCGGCTGTTTCGCCGTGGACATGGCCACCGCCCCGGAAAACCTGCTGCTCGCCGTGGAGGAGGTGCTGCGGGAGACCCGCCGGCTGGCCGTGGAAACCATGGACGCCGGAGAACTGGATCGGGTGAAGCGGGGATACTTTTTCGACCTGGAATACAGCCGCGACTCCACCTACGAAATCGGGGTGCGCTACGGGTGGGGAGAACTCATGGGCATGCTGACCACCATCGAGCAGGACCAGGAGGAGAGCGCGGCCGTTACCGCGGAAGGAATCCGGGAAACGGCGCGGACGCTGTTTGCCCCGGGCAACCTTAACCTGGTTGCCGTAGGGCCCTGGAAGGCGCCCATGAAACGGGACGTGGAAAAACTGTTGCGGAGGTACGAGAAGGAGTTCTCTTCAGAGTAACAAGGAAATGAATTGTTCTCAGCATGGAAAGTGCATGTGAAACGTTAGCAAGGGGTATTGCCCATAGGATGACAAGCTCGCGAAACATCGACAGGAAAGACCTCGTTCGGCGGGCTTTTTCGTTTGCGGGGAACGGGGGGTTGTGAGGTAAAAGGAGGTAAATATTGCCACTGAATATTCTTTGCCTGTAACTATTCAGCATGCAGCAAAAGCCTGGCACAGCAAAAGCTGACATCAAAACATGAAAGAAATAACGGTTATGGTTCAATGCCGATGACCGCAAACGGCAAGGCTTGGAAAACCTCTTTTTCTTGCATGGTGAACGTTATTGCTCTTGAAGGACAACCTTTTAATGGGTGCCCCTTTACCTTTCTCGGGCGATATCCCACTTGTTGGTGCCGACCGGTACCAGATAGCTCGTCGTGACAGCACAGACGAAGAAGTAGCCGGTCTCACGCTCAAGGAGCTTTACCAGAACCTATGACCTAGCCAGCACCCCTCGGTGTCGACTAAGGGAATGAAGTAGATCTTGTCCGGGTTCGCTTTCGGCCCCAGCAACACCCGGTCCTGGGCGGTACAAGCGGCAATGAAGAACGGCAGCAGCACTAACCATGAGAGTGTTATTTTCATCCGACCCACCTCTCAGCACCTCCGCCCAGACAGGGCACGCAATGCATATGAAAATCCCCCACCCCACCCGAAGAAGAAAAAACAAATCTCCTCAATAAAATCTAACTTTTAGCGGCTCAAGCATGATCAAAAAAGTTGTATTTTTTTTCAAACTATAATATTAATAATTTTAAATAATATTTTTATAACTTATATTATTGCATCAATATAATCACAGCCTTCGAGCACCGGAAAAGGCTGGATAAGGCGTCTTACTTTGAGAGAACGCGGGGCAGGGAAAGAATGTGAATAGGTTAAAATACTCAAAGCTGGTTCAAATGATAGCAGAGGCAGAGTCTATATCCGAGATTAACTCGTTCTTGAGGCTACTCTGTAACAGCTACGGCTTCGACTACTTCCTCTTTGCCATTCAGTTGCGCAACTCCTTCGTCATGCCCTACCAGTTCATCATCAGTGACTACCCAGAAGAGTGGCGCCAGCACTACGTAGCCGAAGGGTATGAAAAGATCGATCCCACCGTGCTCCACTGTGTCACTAGCGTCATCCCCTACGTCTGGGAGGAGGCCTTTAAGGGCGAACAGAGCCAGAAAGCGCGAACCCTCATGTTAGCCGCTCGGGAACACAGCCTCCGCAGTGGAGTAAGCATCCCTGTGCACACCCCGCAGGGTGAATCGGCAATGTTGAGCCTCGCCTCCTGCGAGGACCACAGCAAGACCAGCCTTCGGATCAACAAGGCTATACCGATGCTCCATGCCATATCATTCCACATCTTGGAGGCGGTGCTTCGGGCTGTGAAGACGGTGGAACTCCCCCCGCCCACCAAGCTGAGCCAACGCGAGACGGAGTGCCTCCTTTGGGCGGCGGAAGGGAAAACGTCGTGGGAGACCTCCCAGATCCTGGGGATCTCTGAGCGGACCGTCGTCTTCCACCTGCAGAACGCGACGGACAAGCTGCAGGTGTCAAACCGGCTGCATGCCGTTGTGCAGGCTGTATCGCGGGGGCTCATCTTCCCAGGGCTAGCCCTGGGAAGGGCCGGAGGCTCGCAATAGTCCCCAGCTAATCTCTTCCGCCTTACGCCACGCTATAGGCAGGGGCAGGGCTTTTTTCAGGGGCGGAAGTAGAGGGCGCGGAATCTCCGCACCGGCGGGGTTTCGTTGTCCAGCAAATCCTCGAAGGCCGCTTCCTCAAGTCCCAATTCCTGAAACCTGCCCAGTTCCTCCCGGGAGAGGGGGACCGGCCAGACCCCTTCAGGGGTCTCCCCCTGCTCGCGGCCACGACAGATGACGAGCAGGGCTCCTCCCGGAGCCACCAGGCGCACCACCTGCCGCATGGCGCGCGGACGGAGTTCCGGAAGGAATGACTGCAGGGTGTACGACTCCAGCACAAAGTCGAAGCGCCCCACCCAACTCTCCGGTGGATCGAAGAGATCGGCTATCTGGTAGTCTACCCGCGACTCGGGGAATCGTCGCTGGCACCAATCTATGGCGGTGGGCGCGATGTCGAAGGCTGTGACCTCGAAACCACGCCGGCTCAGTTCCTCGGCGTCGTCGCCGAGTCCGCATCCTACCTTGAGGGCGAGCCGCCCCACGCCGGCCAGTCCGGTCCTCTCCGCCCAGGAGACCAGGTTCGAATTGGGCTCAAGGTCGGCCCACGGAATGGCATTGGGATTCCCCTCGGCGCGCCGGTAGAGCTCCTCGAACCACCCGGTGCTGTCTCCCCTCCGGATGCGCTCCTCAGCCAACTTTCGGATTTCCGCCCTGGTTATCACCATCTCTTGCACCTACAGATACTCTCTCGGGTCGACCACCTTGCCCGCCAGCGCCGACACGGCGACCGATGCCGGGGAGGCGAGGATCACCCGAGCTGTCGGTCCTCCCATCCTTCCCAGGAAGTTCCGGTTGTTCGAGCTTATAATGGTGTCTCCGTCGGCAACCACCCCGCCGTTGATCCCGGAACAGAGGCCGCAGGCTGGAACGGTAACGTAGGCCCCCGCTTCAACCAGTGCGGCAACTGCACCGCTTTGAATCGCCTGCTGGTAGATGGTGCGGGAGGCGGGGGTGACGATCATCTCCACCTTAGGATGGATTTTCTTCCCGCGGACCAGCGACGCCGCCATCTCGATGTCCTCAAGCCTGCCGTTGGTGCAGGAGCCCAGAAATGCCTTCCGGACCTCCTCACCCGCCACTTCGAAGAGAGGCATCACGTTGTCCACCGCCGGCGAGCAGGAGACCATGGGGACAAGCTTCGAGGCGTCGTAGCGGGAAACGGAGCGGTAGGCTGCATCGGGATCGGGGCGGAGCATGGGGAAGTCGGTGATTCCAAGTTCCCGGTAGTGTTCCAGAACCTTCTCGTCCGGGGCCATGAGCCCCGCCTTGGCCCCCGACTCGACGGACATGTTGGCGATGGTGAGGCGCTGCGCCACGCTGAGCCGGCCAATGAGCGTGCCTCCGAACTCCATCGCCTTGTAGGTCGCCCCGGCGTGCCCGATGTCGCCGATGATCTTCAGTATTAGGTCCTTGGCCGATACCCCCGGCGCCAGTTCCCCCTCGATCTCGAAACGCAGCGTCTCCGGTACCTTGAGCCAGATCTCTCCGGTACCCCAGATCGACGCCATCTCGGTGTAGCCGATCCCGGTGGCGAAGGCTCCGACCCCACCGGTGGTGACCGTGTGCGAGTCAGTCCCGAGGATCACGTCTCCTGGGCGGGAGTACCCCTTCTCAAACAAGAGCTGGTGGCAAATCCCATCGTGCTGGTGCACTTTGGTGATCCCCTGGGCACGGGCAAAGGCGAGGCTCACCTTGAAGTGCTCCACCTCCTTCGCGTTTTTCGCCGGCACTAGGTGATCGAAGATGATGGCGATCTTGTTCGGATTCCAGACCTGTTTGAACCCCATCTCCTTGAACGCCTCCACCACCGAGGGGCAGAAGAGGTCATAGGTCATGGTGTGATCGACCGCGACGGTGACGAGTTCTCCAGGAGCGACCTCCTTCTTGAGGGCCTTGCGGGCCAGTATCTTTTCCGCCAGTGTCATTGCCATTGCGTTACCTCGCCTCCTGATGGTTCCGTTTTTTCATGTACTCGACCAGTCCTCCCGCCTCCATGATCTTCCGGAGGTTCTGCGGGAACGGGCCGAAGGAGGCCTCGCGAGCAGTGGAAAGGTTTAGCAGCACTCCCCGGTCCAGGTCGATCTTGACTCGGTTCCCTTCCTCGATTATCGCCTCGGCCTCAGGGCACTCGATGGCGTAAAGCCCGATATTGAGGGCGTTGCGGTAGAAGATGCGGGCATGGGAGTTCGCGATCACGGCCCGGATCCCCATCCGGAAGATCGCCTGCGCCGCCTGCTCGCGGGAACTCCCGCTCCCGAAGTTGGAGCCGGCCACGATAACGTCCCCCGGGGCAACCAATTCGGCGAACCCCTTCCTGATCGGCTCGAAGGCGAGGCGGTAGGACTCCTCCAGCGGCCAGGAGAGATACTGGGAGGGCATGATGATGTCGGTGTCGATGTTGTTGCCGAATTTCCAAGCGTTTCCGGTAAGATTGTTTTCCATTTTTTCCTTCCTTGCTCTAATGGCCTAGAGGCCCAGGTAGTTTATCGGGTTCACTATCTTGCCGGCAAGGGCGGCAGCTCCTGCGCTGTACACCGAACCAAGGAAGACCTCGGCTAAGGCGCTCCCGGATCTCCCCTTGAAGTTCCTGGTTCCGGTGGAGAGAAGCCTCTCACCGTCTCCGACCACCGCCTGGCACCCCCCCCAGCAGGTGCTGCAGTTTGGATTCAGGACCATCGCCCCTGCCTCAAGGAAGGTAGAGATGAGTCCCTCCTCAAGGGCCTGCAGGAAGACCCTAGTCGACGCAGGGGAGACAGCGAGACGCACCCGGGAGTGCACCCGGTTCCCCTTGAGAATTCGTCCCAAGATCCGGAGGTCCTCTATCCGGCCGTTACTGCAGGATCCGACGAAGACCTGATCGATCTCCCTCCCTTCGACTGCGATGATCGGAGAGACGTTGTCGACCGTGTGCGGACAGGCGACCACCGGAGCGATCTGGGAGAGGTCGTAGTGGAAGAACTTCTCGTAAGCCGCCCCCTGGTCCCCTTGAAGGACCACCCCGGTGGCCCCCTGGGGACGGTTGCGCCTGAGATAGCCGACCACCTTCTCGTCGGCCTCCATGATGGCGTTCTTGCCCCCTGCTTCCACCACGAGATTGCACAGGGCAAGCCGCGACTCGAACGATAGCGTGCTGACCCCCGGGCCAGAAAACTCCATGGCACGATAGTTGGCGCCGTTTGCTGAGATTTCGCCGATGATGGTAAGGATGAGGTCTTTCGTGGTGACTCCTTCCCTGAGCTTTCCAGTCAAGTGGAATTTCAGGGTGGCCGGAACCATGAACCAGAGGCTACCCTCCCGAATCGCCCCGACCAGATCCGTGGAACCAACGCCGGTGGCGAAGGCTCCCAATGCGCCGTGGGTGCAGGTATGAGAATCGGCGCCGATCACCAACTGGCCGGGAAGGACGTTCTTCTCCACCAGGAGCTGATGACAGATACCCTTCCCGACGTGGATGTTGAAGCCGTGCTTTTCCGCGAAGATCCGCTGCTTTCGGTGCACGTTGGCGGTTTTCACCGATTCCGCCGGGATGTTGTGGTCCACCACCCAGATCACCCGCTCCGGGTACTTGATCTCCTGCTTCTGAAGCTTCTGCTCGAAGATGTCGATGCTCACGTGGGTGGTGGCGTCGTTTGTCATGATCCAGTCGATCTCAGCCACGACGATCTCACCCGGCGTCACCTCATCCTTGCCCGAGGCCCGGGCCAGTACCTTTTCCGAAAGTGTCATTGCCATGTGCAAGATGCTCCTTTCTTTTCAGCTGCCCAGGCCGTTGATGTATTCGATGAGACCACCGGCCGCCACCATCTGGGTGACATGGGGAGGGAAGGGCTTAAAGCAAAAGTGGAGCCCACTTCCCTCCATCTCAATGGTCTGCCGCGCCAGGTCGACACTCAGGACGTCTCCCTCGTGCACCTCGTCGTGACAATCACAGACGATGGCCAAGAGCCCGATGTTGATGGCGTTGCGGTAGAAAATGCGAGCAAAGGACTTGGCAACGATGCAGGTGACCCCCACAGCCTTCAAGACCACCGGCGCCTGTTCCCGCGAGGAGCCCCCACCGAAGTTCTCCCCCCCGAGGATTATATCGCCCGGCCGCACCTTCTCGTGGAAGTTCGCCACGAGGGGCTCGAAGGTGTGCACCTTCATCTCTTCGATAGTCGGAAGGAGCATGTACTGCGACGGAAAAATCACGTCTGTATCTATGTTGTCGCCGAATTTCCAGACCCTGCCCTTGTAACCCATCACTTCCCCCTTGTCTGTTGACTATTCCATGTCGACATTGCCTACGGCGCTGTCATAGGTGTAGGTGTTGAACTTGAAGTTAATGGAGAACTTGCAAAACTCTCGGTTCAGCCCCTCCTACTCAGGGTTGAGCCGGAACCGGTTATTTCGTTGTTGAAGACTATCTATAGCACTGGCACCAGCTGCACCGGGTTGAAGTTACGGTTCAGGGAGCTGAGGGCTGGACCTCCAGCGAGAAGACAACGCATGGGGTGACCAGGTCAATCCTGACGATGGGAACCGATCCCATGCCCAGCTTGACGCAAAGTAGCAAGTGGTCATAGTCCTCTCAGCGACATCCCATACGGCTTCTCCTGGACCGGATGGGCCTCCCAGATTTTTTCGTACAGTTCTTTGCCACGCACTTCCGCTTTTCGCCGACTTAAGAGCCGGAGGGTACGCGGGCCGCTACGGGTTCGCCGCGCCGAGCGTTCCTCAGGTAGGGGAGGGAGAGGAGCATGCATACCAGCGCGAGAATGATCCAAGGGAGCGACATGCTGTACTGGTAGAGTGGGATCAGGGTGAAAGAGAGTACGATGTTCAGAAGCTCCCGAAAGCTCGACGAGGTCCCCACCACCTCTCCACGACGCGGGTGCTCGGATACAACGTCCCCGAAGATCTTCATTGAGTTGGGGGCCATCACCGCGAAACCGAGCGTCTCTGCCACGAAGCAGGCGGTGAAGATGATCGGGTCGGAGGTCACTCCCATCCCCAGGATGGACAGGCCCATTACCAACATAGCCGCCACCACGAAATAGTTGCAGTAGGGGTGCTTCCCCAGTTTACCGGTGAAGGGCATTGTGGTGGAGGTGATCACCGCGGAAAGGGTAAAGAAGTAGCCGATCTGGTGCGAGGCGAGGTGGAACCGGTCCACAAGGTAGAGTGGAATCAGCATCGCGAAGGCCACCACCAAGATGCGTTGCAGAATCGGCGCGCTGTAAAACGGTATGAATTTCAGGAAGTCGAGGCTGAAGGTGAGCTTCTGGGGGGGAGACTGCGTCATCTGACCGGAGAGACTGCGGAAGATCAGGGTGAGCCAGAGGATGCAGATCACCATGAGCGCCGCCACCGCCCAGAAGACCCCGGATGAACCGTACTGACGCATAGAGAGGCTCCCTATCATGGGCCCCACAATGAAGCCGACCCCGAAGGCGGACTGCATGTACCCCATCTTGACCCCCCGGTCCTCCGGCGTGGAAAGAGCGATTATAATCACTTGCAGCACCACCGAAACGATCCCCTCGAAGATCCCCTCCAGGAAGCGGAGCGTGGTGAAGGCGCTCCCCCCCTGCGCGAAGGCAAGGAACACCATCGTTAGCGTATGGAGCGCGAACGAGGTGTAGAGGAGCTGCTGCGGGCGCACTCTCAAGAGAAGATACCCGGTAAAGATGGAGGAGAGGAACCTCCCGGTCAGTAGCGAGACGAAGGCCGCGGTGATGAAGCCGGCCGAGATCCCTTGCTCCCGCATTATGTTCGGTATCGCCGGCACGATGACCGAGACTCCGGAGCAGATCACCACGGTCATGAACATGAATCCGGTAAAGGCAAAGGTCCAGATGGAGCGATTATTTTCAATTTGCATCCCTCACCTCGTGACGTCGGCTAAAAAGTGTAACGGAGGCCGACGGCGAACTGCGACCCGTCGCTGCGGGTTTGGTCAATGGAATCGTTGTTCTGGAAAAAATGCCTCAGGTAGAGATCGAACCGGTTGTGCACCGGGAAGACCAGATCCTGGGTTAGGCGGACCGCGTCCTTCCCTCCCGGGATGAGGAACCAGGCGTTGGTCCCCCGGAGGATGAGCCGCTTGTCGATCAGGACGAACTCGTACCAGTTAAAGATATCCACCGTCCCCGCATCGTCCCGACTCTTCGCTAATACCTGAATGAAGCTCTTCCACTGCAATGGAAGGGTTAATCCCGGGGTCGTCCGGGATATGTCCCACTGCAGACCGCCGCTTACCACGAAATAGGCACCCGGGGTGGACTGGAAGCGGGCCACCCAGCCGAAGGTTTTCCCCCACGGGGTCGAGGGGGCAAAGGGACGCCCGAGATTTACCTCGGCGGCGAAAGTACTGAACTCGAAGGGCTCCCCGCTCCGTTTCCTGGTAAAGAACTCGACGGTTGCCGCAATGAGCGTGCTGTTCGGGAAGAGATGGAAGTGTCCAAGAGCGATGCCGCTCTCCCCGTTTACCGCGTAGCGGTAGTTAATCCGGGTTACCGTCCCGTACCTCCCCGCCGGCTTTAAGTGTGCCTCCTTTGCCGGAGTCGCTTCCATGGTAGTGGGCTGAACCTGTTCCGGGTCCACCGCCGACATCCGAGTCGGAGTGGCCGACAAAGCTGCATCCGGGCTGTGAGCCTCCTGGGGAAGAGCAGGCATCCCGGGTTCCCGAACCGGCGGCGGAAGCGTTGCCAACTCCATCGGGGTCCCCTGCTTCACCGTTTCCTCCCGCCTCTCCTCTCCCGATACCGGTGGCGGTAGTACCGTGAGCGTGGCAAAGAGGACGGCCAGGAGCAGTTGCCAGCGGACAAGTGTCATATCAGCCGGTTCGCCACAATCAGGTTGGGGACCGCCCGGCGCAGGTTCTCGAGCGGAAAGGCACCGATGCGCAGCACCGTCGGCGGAGTCCTAGAGAAGTCGATGATGGTACCGGCCGACTTCCGGCTACTCTCCCCGCCGTCGATGATCAGCGGTACCTTTCCATCAAAGACCGCCATCGCTTGGTCGCAGCTCGATACCGCCAGCTCCCCCGAGAGATTGGCGGAGGTGCAGGCGATCGGAAATTCGGCCTGTGCTGCCAGTTCGGCACAGGTTTCGTCCGGGCAGCTCAAAAGGATAGAGTTGAACCCCTTAGTGATGTAGTCGGGGACGCTCGCGTACTTGGGGACGATGATGGTAAGACCGCAGGGCCAGAACTCCAAGGCACGGCTCGCGTCGACGCTGAAGGTCCCCCACTTTGTGGCGTGGTTCCTGTTGGTCATGAAACCAAGTGGCTTTCCCTCGTCGCGCCCCTTGAGCGCGTAGATCTTCTTGACCGCCTTGGGATCCTCTGCGTTGGCCACCATCCCGTAGATGTTGTCGCTCGGGAAAATCACCACCGCCCCTTGTTTGAGCAGCTGTACCGCGTATTCTATCGCCTCCGTCGATGCCTTCATGATTTTAGTTTCCATACTCCTCCCGCGAATGGTTCATGTCAGTTCAACCTGCCAGAGCCAGGGCATCTCGCGTTGCTGCCCCTTTTGATGGTAAAGATGCTCGAGGGTGACCGAGATCTTCTCCTTTCCCTTTAGGAGTACTCTTTCCGGTACAGGTTTCCCTCAAAGGAATAGGCTTCGTTTCCATTCTGAATCCGTTGTGCCGGGAGACCCACCTCCAAGTGCCTAAGGTATCCTGTGCGATCGATCTTTTTCATGAACTGCTTGGGAAGGTTCTGGTCAATGTCGATGTCGCTGTGGAGCAACGCGACACCTTCCCAATATGGACCACGAGTGGCACCATGGTTCCCCCGCCCCTTGTCGTTAGTAACTCATCATCTTGGCGCACAGGTTCTCGGGAAGGACCTTCCAGAGTCTGTCCTTCCCCTGCGCCACTAACCCCTGGTTAATCCGGGCCTTTACCGGGCAGAAGTCGTCGGTGGTGATGTCGTAGACCCGGTTGCGCTTCACGATCAGCTCCTTGAGGGAGTTCTGACGGATGTTGCCGATATACCGGTCCCCCTTGCACTCAGAGGTGTAGCACTCCCGGATGTCGCCGTTGATCCCGATCACCGGGCCGTAGTGCCAAGCCATACAGCGCGGGGTGTCGACCATGAGGGTCTCCCGCTTCTCCGTGAACTGTGCCAGGATGGCACGGATCTCCTCGTAGCGCTCCACAGGGAACATGCAGTCCAGGTTGTCCAGCGCGCTCCCGACCAGTGAGGGGAGCTTGCAGATGAACTGGGCTCCACGGGCGTGGGCGAAGTCGCGCATCATCGGGACCTCGACCAGGGTCTGCTTCATCACAACACCGCTGAAGGCAAGCCGGGTCACCCGCACTCCGTCGCGCTCTTTGAAGGCGGTGAAGCCTGCATCCACCAACCGGTCCACCGCGAGGCGGAACTTCGCCCAGGAACCCGGGACGTCGACGATAGCGTTGTAGGTCGCCTCATGGACGCTGTCCATCTTGGCGATGACGGAGGCTCCGTGGTCATGCAGGTAGTTGACCACTCTCCGGGCATCCATGCCGTGGACGGTATGGGCCAGACGATCGTCCCCCATGAGGATTGCGTTGGTGACCACGACGGAGGTCATGTCAAGATCGTGGCAGTGCTTCACCATGGGTAGGAGGTTCTTGTCCATGAGCGGTTCGGCATCGCCGCAGACGATAGCCATCCGGGCACCCAGTACGCTGGCCTGCGAGATGATCTCCTTCTGCTCCTGCGCAGTGAGCTCATCCGCTTTCGGTGAGAGGGGGCCGGCGTAGCAATAGACGCAGCGGAGGTTGCAGACATGGCTGCAGCTCAGGCCGATTCCGAGGATTCTCGGGTCTTCACCGAGAGATTCGAAGGATTTCCAGTAGCTGGTCAGTTCCTCGCGGCTGTAACTGTCCAGGCCTCTCAAGACGTAACGAGGTTGGGTTTCTTGCATGCTCACTCCTTTCCTGTATTTTGGGCGACAATATAATAGCTCCGATGGTAGTGCGGCCGGTCGTGGGTATGCTCCTCGACAATCTCCCTCACTTCGACAAGGGTGAAGGAGGCAAACTCCCGGTGTACTGAGGGCTCATCGTAGTAGTATTTGATCACCCCCCTCTCGTTGCTGAAGAGGTTTGGGCCGACATATTCCCCCCTACCGTAATCGGCGTCTCGGACCGATGCGACGCAGATGAAAAGGTATCCTCTCGGCTTCAGGACCCGGTGTGCCGCTTTCAGAATTTCGCTCCGTTTCTCGGAGTCAATGCAAAGGTGCAGGATGAAGTTTCCGAAGACGGCATCAAAGGAGCCATCCGGGAAATCCAGGGCCGCGATATCCATGATCCGGAAGGCTATCTCGGGATAGAGCTTGCGCGCCTTGCTGATGGCTACTTCCGAGATGTCCACCCCGATAACCCGGAACCCGAGGGTGGCGAAAAATCCGGCGTCCCGAGCGTAACCGCAACCGATGTCGAGAAGATCCCCGCAGACCCCCCGCTCCGCGAGTAAGGACGCAGCGTCAACCGCACAGTTGCTTGGCTCCAGTCCCCACATCAGGTCTTCCTTAAGAAACTTCTTGTCCCAGTACGCTGCAATCTCCGCTTCGCTCACGCTCATCGTGTTCCCTCCCATTGGCCGCTACCTTCCGGTCCCGATACCTTATAGATGAGACGGGACCCTTCCTGCACCATCTGGTTGTCGATGCAATGCTCGGCCTGATATTCCACCAGAGGATCCAATCAAAAGGGTCTTCCCACTCCAGCATGGCAAAGGCATCCTCCAGGCTCTGGCACCTGCTGAACTGGGCTTGATCTACCAATTGGGGCGGGTAACGCCTTTTCAGTTTCTCTTCCGTATACCCGATTTGGAGTATTCCCACGTGCCGTTACTTTAGGCCGACCGCCAGCTGTCTCACTGCGCCCCGAAGCTCGTCGTTTATGTCAATGTAACAGGCGACTGAGCAGACGTCGCCGAGATAGCTGGCGACACCGCTTCCTATCCGCCGCATGGGAACGCCGAAGTGCCGGAAGTAACGTTCCAGGGCGACGCTGGTCACCGTGACGTATTGGCGGATGTCGTTTTTCTCGGCGAAGCGAAGCGCGTTTTGGACCATGCCGCAGATGGTTCGGAGCACCTTCTTCTCTTGGGGCGACTGCGCGCTGCTATCGACTGCGAACCGGCTCAGCTCCCAAACCTCCGGGGTCTGGGGGGGCGTGGTCCCATGCAGGAGTTCCGGGAATACGTGCTTCAGCATGTAGGGACCGGTGGTGGGGAGGAGCCTCCAGCAGCCATTGACCGCAGCATCTGATGCGCTGGAAAGGATGTAGACCGGCCGCAGCGCGTCAAAGACATCCACTTCCATACCGTCTAGGCTCATGACATCCCAGCCGAGCCTCTCACGGAAGATCTTGTGCCGGAATTGGAACATGCTCATCAGTAAGACCGTGGGCAATTCAGGGTCGTCCGCGCGGGTAACAATGATCTTGTTACGCATAGCTATTCCTCCCTTCGATGTGTGGGAATAGTAAGGGAAGGAAAGTAGGCTTGTAAACTGTAATAAGTTATAGTTAATTAGTAGTGATAGTTGTTCTGGGCATGCGCCCATGTGGTAAGAGAGAAGGGGGAGGGAACGGGTACTGCTTCAGTGAAACTGGACGGTTGTATGCGGAGAGAGATATCAGTCGTAAGTCTGACAAAGCGAACAAGATCCGAAGTGCGCGCAACAAAATTAGGGGTAGAGGGTGACTACAGTGCGAGAAGGGTGCATCTATATGCCTTTTCCGTCTGTTTTCATGAAGAAAGCTTACAGCGCTCCTGGGTATCGCTTCTGCCTTGGAGCCCTTGCTGCGGGGAGGGGATGTTGGAGAGAATGGTCCCTGATGAAGCCGCGGAGCCGGAAGGGACAGACACCAGCGGAGTCGGTCCCTTCCGGCAGTTCTGCCTATTTTTGTGCCGCTAGGTTCACCCGCCGGAAGGTCTCGAAACAGGTCCCGTCACTTCGCTTGGTAAGCTCGATCATCCGGTTGATGACGAAACTCCGGAACAGGTCTCGTTGGGCCTTTTCCACCAGGGGAAGAAAGGGAACCAGGCTCGGCTGATCGAGCCAGCGCACCATGGTATCCGCATCGGGAAAGTACCGGTCCGCGTTCTCGCCCCAAACCCGGGCCTCCCGCAGCGGGCTCTCCGCTACCAAGGCTTGGTAGGCTTGCAGCGAAGGCATGAACCAGGGCCAGGAGAAGTCACGGAAGCAGTCGGAGAACGGCTCCCGGCTCATCGCCTCCCGCATCACCTGAAAAAAATGGGAACAATTACCGTCGGCTGCAAAGTTGAACCGGGCCCTTCCGTCCGGGCGGAGGGCACGGTTCACGTTGCGCAAGAGCTTGCCGTGATTTTTGATCCAGTGCAGGGCGGCGTTGGAAAACACGACATCAAACTCCTCCTCAAACTGGATGTCGTTGATATCAAGCAGCATGAACCTTAGGTTGGGGCGCATCTTCTCCCGCGCTGCCTCGATCATCCCCCTGGAACCATCGATGCCGACCACCTCTCCGCCGGGGACAAGATCCGCGAGCCGGGAGGTGAGGAACCCGTCCCCGCACCCCAGGTCTAGAATCCTCTCGTCCCCCCGGAACTCGAGGGTTTCAATAATACTGGAACCCCACTCTTTCTGATGGGCCGATGCCTTCTCATACTTTCTGCCATCAAAATCGTAGACCATTTCCATTGCTGCCTGTCTGGTAGAGATTTGTCCGGTTGCTCGACTTGCTTGCCGGTGAGAAGGACATTCCCGTCCTCGCACCGTCTCGAACCAAAGCGTGAGAAAAAATCTTTCCGATTTTTCCCCTTCACGAAGTGAACCCCGTGAAAGCAGAGGGGTGGCATGCCGCCCCTACTTGGGAACCTTTTCCCAGTCCTTCAGGAACTTGTCGATGCCGATGTCCGTGAGCGGGTGCTTGGAGAGCTGGGCGATGACCGCGTAGGGGATGGTGGCGATATCGGCGCCCAGCAGGGCCGAATTGAGGACGTGGATGGGGTTGCGGATACTGGCGACGATGATCTCCGCCTGGTACCCGTAGTTATCGAAGATGGTGCGGATGTCCTCGATGATCCCCATGCCGTCCTGAGAAATGTCGTCCAGCCTGCCCACGAAGGGGGAGACGTAGGAGGCCCCGGCCTTGGCCGCAAGAAGGGCCTGGAGCGGGCTGAATATCAGGGTCACGTTGGTCCGGATCCCCTTCTCGGACAAGGCCTTTACCGCCTTGAGCCCTTCAGGGGTCATGGGGATCTTCACCACGATATTGGGGTGGACGGCGGCCAGTTCCTCCGCCTCGCGTATCATTCCCTCATGGTCGAGGGCCACCACCTCGGCGGAGATGGGTCCGTCCACGATTTCGGTTATCTCTTTCAGGACTTCCATAAAATTCCGGCCGGACTTCGCGACCAGGGACGGGTTGGTGGTGACGCCGTCCAGTACCCCGAGGGCGTTTGCCTCGCGGATTTCCTTCACATCGGCCGTGTCGATAAAAAACTTCATCTTCTTCCTCCTGTTTCCGATTATGCTGTATTTTCAAGGTTGCGCCGGTACGTATCCCGACACTCGGTAGAGCAGAAATATACCCATTTTCCTTCAATCTTCGCCGATACGGCGTCTCCCCTCGTCACATAGACCCCGCACACGGGATCCCGGAAGGTCTCCACCTCGTCACCCCTTCGCGGGCGGGGAGGCCGACTCTTGCGCAGAAAAATCCGCGCCAGCAGATACAGGCCGTAGCCGATGAGAATATAGAGCAGAATCCTTACCACGCGTCCTCCCTTTCCTTATACTTTCGTCACCCTCTCTCCCGGCGGCAGGTTCCGCAGAAGCTCCGCCACAGTGACATGGAAGGTCGGGTGGATGTGATCAGGGGCTATCTCGGCCAGGGGAACGAGGACAAAGCGGCGCTCATGGAGCCGGGGATGGGGAATCGCCAGATCCGCGTCCTCCAGGACCAGGTCGTCATAGAGGAGGATATCCAGATCCATGGTACGGGGCCCCTGGGCAATCGTCCGCGTGCGGCGGAACACATCCGTCTCAATCCGTTGCAGTTCAGCGAGGAGGTGGTGCGGTGCGAGGCAGGTTTCAAGGCGGAGAACGGCATTCAGAAAGTTGTCCTGGGGGACCGGACCCACCGGTTCCGTATCGTAGAAACCGGACAGGGCGGTGATGCGGGAACCGGGGATCCTGCCGATTTCGGCAATGGCCCGGAGAAGGTTCAGTTCGCGATCACCAAGGTTCGACCCGAGGCAGACGTACGCTGCGGAATCCATGGGGTCGAGTAGACCACAAATGGCTTTTTTCGTCAACGGTTCAATACGTAAGGCGCCGTACCCCCGGACTGCCCGTGTCGTCATTTCCCTTCCGGGTTTATGAGCATGCTCAGCAGGAAACTGATGATGCTGAACACCAGGGCGCCGAGAAAGGCGCTCCAGAATCCGGCAACGATAAAACCGCTCACAAGCCAGGCCGCCAGGTAGAAGATGAAACCGTTGACGACAAACGTGAAAAGACCGAGGGTCAGCAGGTTCACGGGAAGGGCCAGGAGCATCAGCAGCGGCCGGAGAAAGGCATTCAGCAGTCCGAGCACCAGCGCCGCCACCACCGTGGTTTCCCAGCGGTCGGTGCGAATGCCCGATACCACATGGACCACGACCACCAGGGAAATGGCGTTGATCAGCCATTTCATCAGGAATCCCTTCATATCCGCCTCCCCGAGCGAGAATTGTTTCCCCAGTATCCGTGATTTCCCGCCGCCTGTCCACCCTTGAAATCCTGAGTCCGGGATGTCTGAAGGCCGGGACGAGGGGAATGCCGGGGTTTGAACGTCGCCGATGCCGGTTCACGCCGGGGGACGCCGGGTGACCTTCGTCGGTCCGGTTCAACCCACGCCAATGCGGGAAACCGAGGCGTTCCGCAAAGTCGAAGGCGTGAAGGCGTCATGGGTCCGGGTGAAATGGTTTACAGACACGGGAAACAGGCTATGATTACCGTACGGCGACCCGCTCCGTCGACGCCTGTACCATCCCGGTCCGGCCGGGTATCCGGAGGTCTCCATGAATACGCTCGCGAACGAAACCAACGAACTCCTCCCCGTAGAGCGGGACGCCTGCGCAATTATCTGCTACTGCAACAAGACCGCCAGGCCGACCCACGGCAATCTGCAGCGCACCATCGAGGCCCTGGTGAAGATGGGGCACCGGGCCGGAGAGATAAACGGCGAGGGGGACGGCTGCGGCGTGCTCACCGATATCCCCCGTCTCCTGTGGCGCGAGGCCCTGGAAGAAGCGGGACGTCCCGGCGAACTGGCCGATTCGCCCGCATTCGCACTCGGACATTTCCTTGTGCCCCGGCAGGTGATTGTCGAAGATCCGGCTTTCAGGGAAAAGACCCTGCGACGTTTCGCGGACCACGGGATTGAGGTTCTCACGGAACGTCCCGGTCCGGTCAGGAGCGATGTGCTGGCGTCCAATGCCCGCCGGGACGAACCCTTTTTCTGGCAGGTGGCGTTCCGCTGCCCGGATTCGAAACGCGCCCCGGAGACCCTGTCCGCTCTCGCGCTGGAGATCGAAGGGGAGACGCCGGTCCATGCGGCGTCCCTTTCGACCGACATCGCGGTGTACAAGGTACACGGCGCTCCCGAGATCCTCCCCCGCTACTATCCCGACCTGAAGCGCCGCGATTTCCTGTCACGTGTCACCATCGGCCACAGCCGCTATTCCACCAATACCCTGCCCACGGTGCTCCGCGCGCAACCCTTCGGGCTGCTGGCGCACAACGGCGAGATAAACACCATCGAACGGCTGCGCGACGAGGCGCGCATGATGGGGATCGCCCTGCCGTCCGGCGGGAGCGACTCCCAGGACCTGAACCGTCTCCTGGAAGGGTTGATGAACCGGCACGGCCTTTCCCTTTTCGCGGCCATGGAGATGGTTTTCCCTCCCATCGTCAGCGAGATGGAGAGGATGCCCCCCGAGCTCCGCTGCCTGTTCACCCTGTTCCGCCGCTTCCTGGCGGCCAGCGCCCAGGGGCCGGCGGCCGTTATCGCCCGCTGCGGCGACCGGCTCGTGTTCAGCGTCGATGCCCTCGGCCTGCGCCCCCTCTGGTTCGGCGAGACGGAAACGGAATATTTCGCCTCCTCCGAACTGGGAGTGGTTCCCCACGGTGAGGTGGTATCCGATCCCCGCCCCCTGGCGCCGGGGGAAAAGGTGGGGCTGCGCATGTCTCCCGGCCGGCCGGTACAGATCTTCGAGCATCGGGAACTGCTCGCCGAAGCCCTGGCCGCGGTTCGCGGCCTCACCGATCTGGCGGCCCACGAACGGGAGCACGTCCGGGCAATCGACCTTCCGGAAGCCCCGGCTGAGGCGTCGGCCCCGTTCCGGCGCATGGCCGGGCTGCGGCAGGAGAACCTGCTTGCGGCCAATGCCTGGAAGACCAGCGATCTCCTTTCCCTGCGTCAGTCGGCGAAAAAGGGGAGGGAGCCCATCGCCTCCCTCGGCTACGACGGCCCCCTGGCGGCCCTCTCGGCATCGCGCCAGAACCTGTCCGATTTCTTCAAGGAGCAGGTCGCGGTCGTGACAAATCCGGCCATCGACCGGGAGAGGGAAAAGGAGCACTTCTCCACCCGGATCCACCTCGGGCCGCGCCCCATCCTGCGCAAGGGAGGCCGACAAGCCGTTCTGCTGGAGACGCCCCTCCTCACCGGGGGGAGACGCCGTGAATCCTCTTCCCCGGACCGGACCATCGCACGGGAGGCCGGGACCTGCACCCTGGAGGACCTTATCGCCTTGTTTTCCTCCGGTCGTGGCCGCTGCCGAATCATCTCCTGCACACTCCGCCCCGGAGAGACCGTCAGCGGAAGCCTGGCAAGGCTCCGATCCGAAGCGGTTTCGGCGGTTTCGCGGGGATGCAGGCTCCTCCTGCTGGACGACGGCGCGGCATTCACCGGCGCTCTCTCCTTCCTCGATCCGGGCCTGGCGACCGCGGCCGTACATCGGGCGCTGCGGGAGGCGAGCGGCGCTGGAGGGGAAAACCTTCGGCGGCGGTGCTCCCTGGTCGTTCGCTCCGGAGCGCTCCGCGACCTCCATGACCTGGCCTTCCTCCTGGGAATGGGCGCAGACGCCCTCTGCCCCTACCTCATGTGGGAGGTGGCGGACGAGGAGGAGAACGGGGTGCGGAGCCTGCTGCGGGTGCTGCGGGTCGGGCTGGAAAAGGTCATCTCCACCATGGGGACCCACGAGATGGGCGGATACGGCAGATTCTTCGCCTCGATAGGCCTCTCCGACGAGGTAGCCGCGGTCTTCGGCGCGCCCAATTTCTGCGGGTCTTTCCGCAAGGGTCTGACCTTCGCCGGCCTTGATTCCGACGCGCGGGAGCGACGCAGACTGGCGCGGAGCAGCAGGCCGCAGCCGGTGGAGACCCAGTTCCGCATCTATCCCCGAATCTGGAAGATGGTGGGCGCGGTGGCCAAGATGGAGGAGAATTACGCCGAATTGTCGAGACTGGTGCGGCAGCTGGAAAACGAGCATCCCCTGGCCATACGCCACCTGACCGACTTCCGCTTCCGTGACGAGGTGGCCGTGGACCCGGCCGAGGTGGATGCATCCGTCGGCGGGCACGACCTCCCCATCCTCATCTCGGCCATGAGCTTCGGTTCCCAGGGGGAGACTCCATTCCGCATTTACGCCGAGACGGCTCGGCGTTTGAATATCGTGTGCATGAACGGCGAGGGGGGGGAAATCGCGGATATGCTGGGCGCCTACAGGAAGAATCGGGGCCAGCAGATTGCCTCCGGCAGGTTCGGGGTGACCATGGAGTACCTGAACTCCACCGACTTCCTGGAGATCAAGGTCGGCCAGGGGGCGAAACCGGGAGAAGGGGGGCACCTGCCCGGATTCAAGGTGACGGACAAGATAGCGGCGGCCCGCCATGCGGCGACCGGGGTGACCCTCATCTCACCTTCCAACAACCACGACATATACTCCATCGAGGATCTGGCCCAGATCGTCGAGGAGCTTCGCACCGCCAACCCCCACGCCCGCATCTCCGTGAAGGTTCCGGCTGTTGCGGGCATCGGCACCATCTCCCTGGGGGTCGCCAAGGCCGGGGCCGACATCATCACCATCAGCGGCTATGATGGCGGCACCGGCGCGGCGCGGCGGCATGCCGTCAAATATGTGGGGTTTCCGGTGGAGATAGGGGTGCGGGAGGCGCACCGGGCACTCGTTGAGGCAGGGATGCGGGATCGCCTGGAGATCTGGGCCGACGGCGGGGCAAAGACAGGCCGGGACGTGGTCAAGCTCATGCTTCTGGGAGCGAACCGGGTCGGCTTCGGCACCATGGCCATGGTGGTCATCGGCTGCACCGCCTGCCGGGGGTGCCACCTGGGCACCTGCCACGTGGGGATCGCCACCCAGATCGAGACCGCCGAGGAAGCCCGCGCCAAGGGGCTGAAGCGCTTCGTTCCGCGAGTGATGGAGAACGGCGTCATCTACCAGACCACCTTTTTCCGGGCACTGGGACGGGAGATCCGCACCCTGACCGCCAAACTGGGCTACCGCCGCACCCGGGACCTGGTGGGAGACGCGCATCTTCTGGAACAGACCAGGGGACTGGACCGCCTGGACCTTGCCGCACTCCTGGCCCCGCCGCCCCACGGCGTCACCAGGCGCGACGAGAGCGCGGTCCGCATCATCCGCAAGCCCCTCAATTACCTTACCTCGCTCATATCCAGCCTGGTCACCGAGGCATTCGACGGCGGGAGCGAACGGGTCCACTACAACGACGACAACGCCTCCAGCTCGGACCGGGCCATCGGCACCTACCTGGCCGGCGCGCTGGTGAGGGCCCGCCGGGAAGGGCGGCTTACCGGGGCGCGCGACGCGGTCCTCCACTTCCGTCGCGATTCCATCCCGGGCAACGGCCTGGGCGCGTTCACCGCGGATCCCCTCACCATCCTCGTGGAGGGGGGAGCACAGGACGGGGTGGGGAAATCCGCGAACGGCGGCAGAATAACGGTCCTGAAAGGGGAGAACCGCCACGGGGTCCGGGTCGGCGGATCGGTGGGCAAAGGTCTTGCCTACGGGGCGCAGGGAGGAACCTTCCTCATTCAGGGGGACGCGGACAGCCGGGCCTGCATCCGCCTCTCGGGCGGCGACGTGGTGCTGGGGGGGCGCATCCGCCGACCCCTCGACGATTCGGGAGGGTATCTCGCCGAACGGGCCAATCTGAAGGGGTTCGCCTTCGAGTACATGACAGCGGGGCGTGTCGTGGTGCTGGGAGACCCGGGCCCCTGGATATGCTCGGGCATGACCGGCGGCACGGTCTTCTGTCGCCTGGACCCGGAGCTGGGCATGGATCGGGAGGCGCTGCGCCGCAGACTGGCCAAGGGCGCCCATGTGGCGATCCGCGACCTGGAAGAGGACGACCTGGCAGCACTGGAGGAACTCCTCGGACTCTATCACCGGGAAATTCTCTCCTCCCACCAGGACGAAGAGGCGGACTGGGTGGAGGGTGTCATCGCGCACTGCCGCACCGGATTCGTCAAGATCGTGCCGGAACCGGCCCCGCCGGTGGTGCCGACCGACGAATAGGAGCGCTCGGCCGGATATCGTCGAACCCATATTCGGCGGTTGGGGTCATCCTTCGTTCTTTTCGGATGACCCCAACCGCCGTTTTCAGGTCAAACCGTTCGCGGCGCCCGCTGGAGAGGTTGACGCGCCTCCTCGACTCTGCTACTTTCAGCGGACGATTCCGACGCTTCGCCGATTTTCCGCGACATTCCGCGAGGAGCCTCCCATGCTGGAACTCTCCGAGTATGTAAAGATTTTCATCGCCATTCTCGCCATCCTCAACCCTTTCGGAGTGCTGCCGGTGTTTCTCTCCGTCACCGGGAACTCTACGGAGCCGGAACGGAAAAAGATAGCACGCACCGTCGGCCTGGCGGTGGGCGGCGTACTGGCGCTCACAGCACTGGTGGGAGAGACGGTGCTCCAGCTTTTCGGCATCAGCATCGCTTCCTTCCAGGTGGGCGGCAGCATCCTGCTGCTTCTGATGGCGGTCTCCATGATGTTCGCCAAGGAATCCACGGACAAGGGTGAATCGTCAGGGGCCGTACCGGACCTGCGCAGCGTGGCCGTGGTTCCCCTGTCCGTGCCCCTCCTGGCCGGTCCCGGCTCCATCTCCACCATCATTATCTACGCGAATCTGGCCGCAAGCCCCCTTCATATCGGGCTGATCATCCTCTGCGTTGCCGCCGCCTCCTTCATCACCTGGATCATCCTCCGGCTGGCAACCAGGATCGGCAAGCTCATCGGGCCCCTGGGACTCAGCATCGTCAGTCGCCTCATGGGCCTTCTTCTTGCCTCCATCGCGGTCGAGTTTTTCGCCAAGGGGATCGTCAAGCTTTTGCCGGGCCTTGGCTGATCAATGAAAACTCCGGCTGTTTCCATACTCCTCCCGGTGCGTAATGAGGAGCGGTTCCTCCCGGCGGCCCTGGATTCCATCTTCCGCCAGACGTTTACCGATTGGGAACTGGTGGCCGTAGATGATGGATCCTGTGACGCTACCCCGGCTATCCTGGCCGGGGCTGCGCAACGCGATCCCAGGGTCCGGGTCCTGCGGCCGTCGGCGCGTGGGCTGGTTCCGGCCCTGAACGCCGGGCTCGATGCCTGCCGCGCCCCCCTCGTAGCCCGCATGGACGCCGACGACATCTCCCACCCCCGGCGGCTGGAACTCCAGGCGTCCTTTCTGTCGGGCAACCCCTCGGTCGGCCTGCTGGCGTGCGACTTCCGCTCCTTCCCCCGCTCCGGACTGGGAGCGGGGATGGCCGCGTACGAAGCCTGGCAGAACGGCCTCTCTTCCCATGACGACATCCTCCGCGACCTGTTCGTGGAGTCGCCGTTCGTCCACCCCAGCGTCCTGTTCCGCAGGGACGAGGTGCTGTCCGTGGGCGGCTACCATGAGCGGGGCTGGGCCGAGGACTACGACCTCTGGCTGCGGCTGGCCGCGGCCGGGACCCGCTTCGGGCGGCTTCCCCAAACGCTCTTCTTCTGGCGGGAACGCCCGGAGCGGGCCACCCGCACCCTTCCGGAATACACGGCAGCGGCGTTTCGAGCCTGCAAGGCCCATCACCTGAAACGCCGGTTCCTCAGCGGAGTAGAGGAAGTGCTGCTGGCCGGGGCAGGCCTGGAAGGACGGGCCTGGAGCCGCACGTTGCAGGGCGAGGGAATCCGGGTGGCCGGATGGGTCGACGTGGATCCGAGGAAGATCGGCCGAATCCTCCACGGCGCGCCGGTCTCCGCCGCCCACGAGGTGACGGCGGGAGACGGGGTGAAGATGCTGGTGACCGTGGGTACCCGCGGTGCGCGACATCAGATACGGAAGTGGGCTGATGGCGCGGGTTTCGTGGAAGGGGTTGATTACCTGTGCGTGACGTAGGGTGAAGGAAGGGTCCAGAGTTCTCTTATATGGCATTATATGCATTAAATAAATATTGTTCGTTTTGAGTTCGGCCGATACAATCAGCCAGAAGGCATATTGTTTGTACCTGTATCACGGTATCTCTGATTTCCTGCCCGAACGCACGGGATTTACCCATGGCATCCAACAAGACCAATGACATCATCATTTACCAGAGCCCAGACGGCACATCTGCTTTGGAAGTCCATCTGGATCGGGAAACCGTCTGGCTGACCCAGAAGGCGCTGGCGGAACTGTTTGCGGTTCAGGTTCCCGCAATCAACAAGCATTTGAAAAACATTTTCGCTTCCCTTGAACTGGTTGAAGATTCAGTTATTTCCATTTTGGAAACAACTGCCGCTGACGGAAAAAAATACAAGACCAGATACTACAACCTCGACGCAATTATCGCCGTAGGGTATCGGATAAACAGCTATCAGGCAACCAGGTTCCGCCAGTGGGCCACGCGGGTACTGCGTGAACATATCGTCAGCGGCTACACGATAAACGAACAACGTCTCCGCGAACAATCCGAAAACCTCGCCGAGATGCGCCGGACGGTGGAACTTCTGGCCCGCACTCTCTCCAATCAGGAACTGGTCAGCGAAACCGGCAAGGATGTGCTGCGGGTCATCACCGACTTTGCCTACGCCCTGACGCTGCTGGACCGCTACGACCACGGTACCCTGGCCATCGAGGAAATCACCCGGCAGGCGCTGCATGTCATCGAATACGACGAAGCCATGAGGATCGTCGCCACAATGAAAGGTGAATTTGACGGACTCTTCGGTATCGAAAAGGACCAGGGGTTCAAGAGCGCCCTGGGGGCCATCTACCAGACCTTCGGCGGCGAAGAACTCTACCCCAGCGTTGAGGAAAAAGCCGGCAACCTCCTCTACTTCATCGTCAAGAACCATGCCTTCAGCGACGGAAACAAACGGATTGCAGCGGCAATCTTCATCTATTTCCTTGGCATGAACGGTATTCTGTATCGACCGGACGGAAGCAAACGCCTGGCTGACAACGCCCTGGTCGCTTTGACCCTGCTCATTGCCGAGAGCCGCCCGGAAGAGAAGGATACCATCGTCAAGGTGGTTGTGAACCTGATCAACCGCAAGAACGACTGACCGCGGCTGTATTCGATTAATTTCGCGACACCTTTTTCAAGTCGAAAAAAGCATTGCCCCCCACACGCTGTAAATGCTATATATATTCATCACCTGAACCACAGGGTCCGACCCTGTGGTTTTTTATTTTTCACAAAGGGAGTTTCCAAGCATGATCTGCGCAACCAACGTGACCCTCTCCTACGGCAAGAGGGTCTTATTCAAGGACGTGAACATGAAGTTCACGCCTGGCAACTGCTACGGGTTGATCGGCGCCAACGGCGCCGGCAAGTCCACCTTTCTCAAGATCCTGTCCGGCGAGATCCAGCCGGACAAAGGGGAGATCTCCGTGGGAAACCGCGAGAGGATCGCCGTGCTGCGCCAGGATCAGTTCGCCTTCGACGAAGAGACGGTTTTCACCACCGTCATCATGGGGCATGACCGGCTTTACCGGGTCATGGCCGAGCGGGAGGAGATCTATTCCAAGGGCGACTTCAGCGAGGAGGACGGGATCCGCTCCGCCGAACTGGAGGCGGAGTTTGCCGAGATGAACGGCTACGAGGCCGAGTCCGAGGCGGCCGTGCTCCTGAACGGCCTCGGCATCCCCGAGGAGCTGCGCCATAAAAAGATGAAGGAACTGGAAGGGGGAGAAAAGGTGCGGGTGCTCCTGGCCCAGGCCCTGTTCGGCAGCCCGGACGTGCTCCTCCTGGACGAACCCACCAACCACCTGGACCTGAAGTCGATCGCCTGGCTGGAGGACTTCCTGTTCCGTTTTCCCAACACGGTGGTCGTCGTTTCCCATGACCGGCACTTCCTGAACCAGGTCTGCACCCACATCGCGGACATCGACTTCGGACGCATCCAGGTGTACGTGGGGAACTACGACTTCTGGTACCAGGCGAGCCAACTGCACCTGAAGCAGAAGCAGGACGAAAACCGAAAGATCACCGACAAGGCCAACGAGCTGAAGGAGTTCATCCAGCGTTTCAGCTCCAACGCCTCCAAGGCGAAGCAGGCTACCGCGCGGAAAAAGCTCCTGGAGAAGTTGACCATCGAGGACATGCCTGTCTCGTCGCGTAAGTACCCCTACGTGGTGTTCAAGCCGGAACGGCCCTGCGGCGACGTCATCCTGGAGATCGCGGGGCTTTCCAAGGAAATCGACGGAATACCCGTACTGAACGACCTGACCCTCACCGTGCGCAAGGGGGACAAGATCGCCTTTGTCGGCGGCAACAGCCTGGCGAAAACGACCCTCTTCCAAATCCTGGCCGGCGAACTGGAACCCGACAGCGGCAGCTTCCGCTGGGGAGTGACCATCACTCCAGCCTATTTCCCCAAGGACAACAGCGAATACTTCGCCAGCGACCTGAACCTCATCGAATGGCTCGGCCAGTTCTCTCCTCCCACGGAGGGAGAGTCATTCGCCCGGGGCTTCCTGGGCAGGATGCTCTTTTCCGGGGAGGAGGCGATGAAAAAGACCAGCGTTCTCTCCGGGGGTGAGCGGGTGCGCTGCATGCTCTCCCGGATGATGCTGTCCGGCGCCAACGCCCTCATCCTGGACGAGCCGACCAATCACCTGGACCTGGAATCCATCACCGCCCTCAACAACGGCCTGATCTCCTTTACGGAGGTGGTTCTGTTCGCTTCCCATGACCACGAGTTCGTCTCCACGGTGGCGAACCGTATCGTGGAGATCACCCCGGCCGGGCTCATCGACAGGGTGATGGGCTTTGATGAGTTCCTGGAAAACACGGACGTGGCGCGGATGCGGGACGAGATGAGCGGGGGTAACAGGGGACTGGACCTGTAATATCCGGACTGCCGAGACCTGCCGGGTTTTGAAAACCCGGCAGGTCTACGTACCCGACAGGAAAGGCCCGCGTTTGCGGGCCTTTCTTTTTCATGAGAGTTGTGCTGACGGATTGCACGAGCAAATATCCCGGCTACACTGTAAACGGTCGCATGGAAAAGCGAATCCCGGGCGGGACCATGGATGGAGGACGAAAACGACATGCCGGATGAAACACGGCTTACACTGTCTATCAACCGGACGTGGGTGACTCTGTTTGCCGGATTCGCTTTGGCGGTCCTTGTGGGGGGCTACGGGTACTACCGTGCCGAGGAAGGACGCATCAGTCGGGAAAAATACCGTGAAATCAAGGCAATCGCGGAACTGAAGGAAGGACAGATCCGGCAATGGCGCACGGAGCGTCTCGCCGCTGTAAGCAGCGCTTCCGAAAGCCCGTTTTTCCGGAGGGCACTGGAGGAGTGGCGGCGGTCGGGGTTCGACTCAGCGGGCAGCGCTGAATGGCGGCAGCGGCTGAGGCTGGAACAGCTGAGCGTCCTGGACGATGCCCTCCTGCTCACTCCGGAGGGGAATGTCCTCATATCCGCCATGGATGACCCTGATCCGCCGCCCCCCGAGACCGTACATGCCGCCCGAACGGCCCTTTCAAGCGGCAAAGCGGTTTTCTCCGACCTGTTCCGCTGCCCGCACGGTCGCTTCCACATCGACACTGTCGCTCCGGTGCGGGACACACGCGGCGTTCCAATTGCTCTGCTGGTCCAACGCAGTGACGCGGCAACCTACCTGTATCCGCTGATCCAGTCCTGGCCTATTCCCAGCAAAAGCGCCGAATCGCTCCTCGTACAGCTGCACGGCAACGGGGTTCTGTACCTTAATGAGTTGCGGCATCGGCGTGGGGCTGCTCTGTCCGTTCGCATTCCCCTCACCCGAACCGATGTCCCGGCCGTGCATGCGGTCAAAGGGAAGAAGGGGCTGTTCCGGGGCACCGATTACCGCGGCGTGGAGGTGCTGGCCGACCTGCGCTCCGTTGCGGGCACTCCCTGGTTTCTGGTTGCCAAGGTGGATGCGTCCGAAATCCTCGCGGAGGCCCGCTACCGGGCAGTGGTCGTCGCACTTGCCACGATCTGCTTCATCCTGCTGGCCGGCATGGCCACCGCCTATGTCTATCGGCGCAAGCAGGTGGGGATCTTCCGGGACCTGTACCGCTCGGAACGGGAGAAGCGCGAGGCGCGGGATGAGTTCCGCACCATCCTCTACAGCATCGGCGATGCGGTAATCACCACCGACAGGGAAGGAAAGGTCCGGAGGATGAATCAGGTGGCGGAACAGCTTACCTGCCGGCAGGAGACAGAGGCGCACGGTAAACCGCTCGACGAAGTGTTTCATGTCATCAACGAGGCGACCCGCTCCCCGGCGGAAAACCCCGCACAACGCGTACTGAACGAAGGGGGGCTGGTGGTGGGCGCCGACCATGCGATTCTCGTGTCCGGGGACGGGACCAAACGGCCCATCGACCACAGCGGATCGCCCATCCGTGACGAAAGGGGCGAAATAACCGGCGTGGCGCTTGTATTCCGCGACATCACCGGACGTAAGGCCGTGGAGGACGCTCTACGGGAGAGAGAGGAAATGTACCGCCAGTTGGTCGATAACCTGCAGAACACTGTGGTTTATCAGCTTACCGCCACTTCTGACGGAGGCAGGCGTTTTACGTATGTAAGCCGCGCGGTGGAACGTCTGAACGAAACCACGGTCGAGGAGGTGCTGGCCGACGCAGGCGTTATCTATGGACAGGTGTTGCCTGAATATCAAGCGGTGGTGCATGCCTGTGAGGAGGAAGCGCGGAAAAATCTGGCTTCCCTGCATGTCGAGGTCCAAAGCCGGTTGCCAAGCGGCCGAATCCGCTGGTTTGAATACACCTCCACCCCGCGCAGGCGTGACGACGGACAACTCGTCTGGGATGGGGTTCAGATGGACATCACCGAACGCAAACGGGCGGAGGAAGCGCTGCGGGAAAGCGAGGAACGGGTGCGGACAAAGTTGAACGCCATTCTACAGCCGGAAGGAGACATCGAAGCGCTGGAACTGGACGACATCATCGATGTGAAGGCGCTCCAGGGACTGATGGACGATTATTTCGCGATGGAAAATCTCGTCACCGCCATCGTGGATATTCACGGAAAGGTTCTGGTTGCCACGGGCTGGCAGGATATCTGCACCAAATTCCATCGCATCCATCCCGAAACGTGCAGCAATTGCATCAAAAGCGACACGCTTCTGTCCGCGGGCATTGAACCGGGCGCCTTCAAGCTGTACAAATGCAAGAACAACCTGTGGGATCTGGCGACGCCCATCATCGTGGGCGGCAGGCATCTGGGCAATCTGTTCTCGGGCCAGTTCCTGCTTGAAGACGAAGAGCCCGACTATGGGATATTTCGCGACCAGGCGCGGCGGTACGGTTTCAATGAGGAAGACTATCTCGCGGCCCTGGAGCGCGTCCCCCGCTGGAATCGGGAAAAGATCAACCGGGTCATGACCTTCTTCGCCGGATTCGCCCAAATGATATCCGGATTGAGTTACGCAAACATCAAGCTGGCCCGAATCCTGACCGAACGGGAAAAGATGGAGGCACAATTCCTTCAGGCCCAGAAGATGGAGGCGGTGGGACGTCTTGCGGGCGGTGTGGCCCACGATTTCAACAACATGTTGAACGTAATCCTGGGGTATGCGGATATGGCGCTCCTGAAACTGGAACCATCCAGCCCGATCCAGGGATACCTCAAGGAAATCTCCAGGGCCGGTCTGCGCTCCGCGGACCTGACGCGGCAGCTTCTCGCCTTTGCCAGAAAGCAGACCATCGCCCCGAAAATACTGGACCTCAACGACACCGTTGCCGGCATGCTCAAAATGCTCATGCGGCTGATTGGCGAGGATATCGAGCTGACCTGGAAACCGGCGCCAGCTCTATGGCCGGTGAATCTGGACCCGGCCCAGATCGACCAGATTCTCGCCAACCTGGTGGTCAATGCCCGCGACGCCATCTCCGGTGTCGGCAGGATACTCATTGAAACGGGCACCGTGGAGTTCGATCAGGCGTACTGCGATCGTCACGCCGGTCTCGTACCGGGGCGGTATGTCCTGCTGGCGGTAAGTGATAACGGGTGCGGTATGGGCAGGGATACTCTGGACCGGCTTTTCGAGCCCTTTTTCACCACCAAGGAGGTCGGGAAGGGAACCGGACTCGGCCTGGCAACGGTGTACGGCATCGTTCAACAGAATTCAGGGTTCATCACGGTCGACAGCGAACCGGGCAAGGGAACAACCTTCAGAATCTACCTGCCCCGACACGAGACGGAACAGACGATAGCGGCTACAACGCAAAAAACGGTCGAGGCCCCGACCGGCACGGAAACCGTTCTGCTGGTCGAGGACGAGGCCTCACTGCTTGATCTCGGCGCCCTGCTCCTGGAAGATCTCGGCTACACGGTTCTTCCCGCGTCCGGGCCGAATCACGCGCTCCGCCTCTCCGATGAGTATGCGGGCGAGATCGATCTGCTCCTCACCGACGTGATCATGCCGGACATGAGCGGCAGCGACCTCTGTAAGGAAATAGCGACCCGGCGACCGAATCTCAGATTCCTTTTCATGTCCGGTTACACCGCCGAGGCCGTTGCACACCACGGCGTCCTCCACGAGGGGGTCCACTTCCTGCAGAAACCGTTCTCCGTTCAGGACCTGGCCGTAAAGCTGCGCGAGGCCCTGAACGGATGAACCTTACCGATCTCCGCCGATGAGTGTGCCCAGTGAGCCGAGGATCGATCCTTCGTCCTTGCCGCCGCCCCGCTGGGGAGACGCCTGGAGCATGCGGCCTGCCAGGCGCGAGAAGGGGAGGGACTGGAGCCAGACCCTGCCGGGCCCTGCCAGGCGGGCGAAGAACAGCCCCTCACCGCCGAACATGGCTGTCTTGATGTTTCCCGCCTGCTGGATATCGAAATCAACGGTCGGCTCCATGGCCACCAGGCAGCCGGTATCCACATGGAGGATTTCCCACGGATTCAGCATACGCTCGACCACGGTGCCGCCTGCATGGAGAAACGCCAGCCCGTCTCCGTCCAGCTTTTCCATGATGAACCCTTCCCCGCCGAACAGGCCCGTCATGATCCTCCGCTGGAAAAAGATGCCGATGGATACGCCCTTGGCCGCGCAGAGAAAGCAGTCTTTCTGGCAGATAAGGGTCCCGCCCAGATTGGCGAGGGTGACCGGAATGATGTTGCCCGGATAAGGGGCGGCAAAGGCCGCGCGCGCCTTTCCCTGGCCGGCGTGAGTGAACAGGGTCATGAACAGGCTTTCGCCCGTGAGCAGGCGCTTGCCCGCGCTGAACAGCTTGTCCGTGAAGCTCCCGCCCTGGGTGGAGCCGTCGCCGAAGATGGCGTCCATCCTGATGGAGGCGTCCTTGTACATCATGGCGCCCGCCTCGGCGATTACGCTTTCGTTCGGATCCAGCTCGATCTCCACGAACTGCATCTCCGAACCCATGATCTTGAAGTCAATTTCGTCGGAACCCCGCCGCGTCGGCGGCGGCGCGGGAATGCCCGCCTGCGTCTCCGTCAGTTCGGCAACCTGGGAAATGGGGATCCAATCCGTATACCCTTCACGCCAGGCATACCCGTCGGGACCGGCCTTGACCCGCTCCTGGGCCTGGGAAAGATCAAAGGGCCCTTCCTGCCGTCCGTTATAGCTCAGATACCATTGGGACATCGTTTCTCTCCTTGTCTGTGTTGTAATTCCCCTTTGCGTTCAAGATGACATTATTTATGTAGGGGCGCATGGCATGCGCCCGCTTTTGGGCGGACGCCGTCCGCCCCTGCGTTGATTCGGTACTGCCATCTTGAACGCACGGCCGAATAAGAATACTTTTCGTCAGCGCCCTATGCCGCGGGCGATGTCGGCCGCAACACCGGGCTCGATGCCGAGCGCGCGGCGCAGTACCTCAAGGTAGGCCCGTTCCGCGTCCGTATCCACATCAACCGCCAGCAGGGAGACCGCATAGACCTGCTCGGCGTCTGCAGGGCACGTCGCCGCGGCGGCAATCTCATGGAGCGGCCTCGGCGCTTCCAGTTCCCGTCTGAGGAAATCCCGCTCCTCCTCCGTAAGGCCGGCCCGCTCCAGATGTGAGGTAATGCGTCCCCTCTCCGCGTCGTCCAGAGAACCGTCCGCATAGGCAGCGGCAATCATGGCGCGCAGCAGCAGGACCGGATCGGTTTCGGCCCGGGCCGGCGATGCGGTGGGGGGAGGGGGTGGCGGTGTGCCTGTTCCGACGGAAGGCGGTCCCGGGGGGACACTACCGGGTGCGCCCGGAGGCGGAGGAGGGGCGGCGCTTCCGAGGGGGCGGGCAGGCTCGGAACAGGCGGTATCATTCCGGCTTGCCTTGCTCTGCTCGGAAAAATGCTCGAACGCGGCAATGGCAACCCCCAGGATCCCCATGCCGATGGCGGCCTTGCCCGGCAGGATTCCCGTGTTCGGTTTTGCCGGGTTGCCGATGGATGAATTCAGTGAGCCGTTGAGAAGCCCTCCCAACAGTTTCGCGGCGTCAATCATTGCAGTCTCCTTGTGTGCGCCGGCACGCGTCGTTAGTACGGCACCATACGGCACTCCCGGCGGGAGTACCGGCCCATTGTAACCATATGGCGGCAATTTTCAACAGGAAAGCCGTTCCGGAAGATATCACGGATCGGCTTTTGTTGGAACCGTCGGGCGCGGCGTGCACCCTGAAACGTCGGACTCCTTCATGTGCGAAGCCGGGGTTATGTATGCGTGGGGTTTCCCAGGTAGACCCGAATCCCCTCCTCCAGCCCCACCGGATCGAAGCGGAAGGTGTCCCGCCAGGCGCCGTCGCAGATGGCGTCTTCCCGGAGCATGCGAATCTGATCGCTCGTGACCGGAAAAAAGGAAAAACGCTGCAGCAGGGAGGTAACCGCCTCCATGAGGGGAAGGGGAATCTTCACCGTTCGAACATGCCGATTTCCCAGCACTCCGGCGATGAGGCTGATGAGTTCCAGGTAGGTAATGCGATCCGGCCCGCAGAGTTCATAGGTTGCTCCGACCGTTTCCGGCATATCCAGGGCCATGGTGAAACAGCGGGCCACATCCCCGCCGTCGATGGGCTGGACACGGCTGGAACCGTCGCCGATGACCGGAACGACGGGAAGCTTCCTGACAAAGCCAGCGAACCGGTTGATGAAATCGTCCTTGGGTCCGAAGATGACGGACGGGCGGAAGATGGTCCAGTCAAGACCCGAACCCCGTACCTCCTCCTCGGCCCGGTACTTGCTTTGGTGGTAGCGGGACACGGCGTTCGGTCTCGTTCCGAGGGCCGACATCTGCACAAAGCGGCGCACTCCCGCTTTCCGCGACGTCAGCGCCAGGCAGCGCGTCGCCTCGCCGTGGAGACGCTCGAAGATAATGCCGCGGGCCGGGAACTCGCGGATGATACCCACCAGGTTAATCACGGCATCGCATCCCGCCATGGCGCCGGCATAGGTTTCAGGGCGCGTCACGTCCCCTTCCACCTGTTCGATGCCCGGTTCACGGCAGACCGTCCTCCGGTGGGTGAGCAGGCGTACTTCATGCCCCCCCTCAAGCAGGGCGCAACGAAGGTGGCTGCCTACGAATCCGGTGCCTCCGGCAAGAAAGATACGCATGGGGATATTCTCCGGAATTGGGATACTTATTACGTTTTGCAATCAAAATGACATTTAAAACCATGATGTAGGGGCGTATGGCATACGCCCCGATTGGGCGAACTGCTGTTCGCCCCTACGAATAGGTGTCATCTTGATTGCAAAAGCGAATTACACACGGCGTACCTTGAAGTGTACCGCCGAATCAGGGGATTTCCAGGGCGGGACCGTCCGTCACGGGGATGGCGGGTTATCGGGGGGGGATCCCCCGGCGGAGCCGGCAAGCGGCCGCACCCGGTTTCTGCCGAGCCGTTTCATCAGCTTCCAGAGGGGTCCCTTCACGGGGAAGTGGCGGAGAGCGGTCATCATGGCGTCGCTCATGTTGATTTCCAGCCCCGGCGCAACCCAGTTCCTGCGCTTCATGGCCTCAGCCGTCACCAGATCGCACAGGATATCCCGTACGTGGGGAGAGAGGTAAAAGACCGGCTCCAGGAGGGGAGTTTCGGGGGTAATGACCCCCTCTTCCACGGCCTGGCGATGGAGAGCGGTACCGGGATAGATGCGGATGCCGGTCATGCCGATCACCGCGGTGGGCTCCACCTGGTCCATGAGAGAGAAGCTCTCCAGGACCGTTTCTTCCGTCTCCCCCGGTCCGCCGAACAGGATGTAGTGGGCGAAGTCGACGCCGAGTTCCCGGCACAGGGCGGATGCCGCCCGGATATCGTCCGTAGTGAACGATTTGCCCAGGTTGCGGAGCATAGCGGCCGAGCCGGAATCGCTGCCGAATTCAAAGGCATCGCACCCCGCCTCCACCATGGCGCGCACCAGCTCCGGGGTGACGAAGCCGGGATTGACGAACGCCGTCCATTTCACGGGAAGCCCCGCTTTCGCGAGCGCCCCGCAGAGCCGTTCCGCGAAATCCACGGGATAGTTGAAGATGTCGTCTACGAAATAGAGGTACTCGGTACCGTACCTTTCCACCAGTCCCCGTATCTCGGAGATGATGTCTTCCACCTGCCGCGTCCGTATCCTGCTTCCCTCCAGGATCGGATAGGTGCAATAGATGCAGGAAAAGGGGCATCCCCTTTTCGTCTGGATGTTGGCCATTCCCCCCTGCCGGTTGTAGCGCTCCACCTGGAAAAGGTCCCGTTCCGGCGTTCCGATGGCCTCCACCGGCAGCGGCGGGCGCACGGAATCACTCCCCTTCACCACCACACCGGGAATCCGGCCGGGCGGCTCCCCCCGGCTGATGCACTCCAGGAGGCGAGGCAGGACCTCCTCACCCTCACCCACTACCCCGTAGTCTCCGCCGAGGTGCTTCAGCAGTTCCAGCGGCATGAGGGAAAACCCCGAGCCGCCCAGAATCACCGGCGCCGTGCCACGGCACAGTTCCACCACTCCCCTGACCCCTTCCAGGTAGGAACGGAAGCCGGGATACGTGACATTGTCGATATTGCGGATGGAGATGACCACGGCGTCGGGCGTGAAGCCGGAGAGCGTTTCCGCGACAAGCGCTTCCGGATCCTCGGCAAAGCAGAGATCAACGGCGCGCAGCCGATGGCCCGCGGCCTTCAGCGGGCCGGCAAGGAAAGAGAGCCCGAGGGGAAAGACCGGGTAGGGGCTTGTCTCCCGGTTCGCGGAAATCAGCAGGATATCCATCAGACCTCCAGGTAGGCGAGCAACCGGTCGATTCGTTGCCTGATGAGTGGGGGGGCGGAATACTGCAGGGTCCCGTTGCGGTCGGTGAGCACCAGGACAGCGCGCCCCGACGCGCGCTGAACGCCGTCCGGACCCAGGATCTCGCAGAGAAACTCCAGGGTGGCGGTCTCGGTGCGCCGCACCGAGGTCATGACCCGCAACTCCTCGTTAAAGCGCGCCGGACGCTTGTACTTCAGCTCCAGCGCCACCACCGGCGCCAGAAAACCGGCGGCCGCCACCTGGTCCGCGTCCAGATCGAACCTGCCGGCTAGGTCGTTTCTCCCGATCTCCATCCAGGCGACGTAGTGGCCGTGCCAGGCAACCTGGTAGGAGTCCACCTCGTTGAATCTGACGCGTACCCGTGTCTCATGATATTTCATAGGGATCTCGCGGCCTCGTTCTCGATCCAGCGGTTGTACTTCTTCAACGCGTCGCCGACACCCACTTCGACACACCTCGTGACACCGGCGGCCAGCAATGCCCGATAGCTGTTCTCCCAATAGACGGGCAGGAGGAGCTCACGCAGCAGGAAATCCGCAACCTCCGCGCCTGTCAGGAAATCCTGGTCGATATGGTTCACGAGAGGAACGGACGGCTCCCCGTAGCGGTACCCGGCGATAACGGCCCGCAGTCCGTCGACGACCTCCTCCATGAGGGGCGTATGGAGCGGCGCGTCGCACGGGAAGACCTTTGCGGAAAAGGCGCCGTCCTGCAGGGCCTCGGCCACGGCCGATTCTATCTTCATGCGCTCACCGGACAGGAGAAAATGCCGCGAGGTATTGTGGTTCGCCAGATGGACCCCGTTGTTCTCGGCAATGGCGAGCAGCGGCTCCAGGGGGAGCCCAACCATGCAGCCGAGGGCGTAGTCACCGGTCTCCGCCATGCGCGCCATGCAGCGGCCGATGCGGAAGGTGAGTTCCAGCGCGTCCCCCTCCGGAAGGGATCCGCTCACCGCTAGGGCCGCGTAGATTCCCATGCTGTGCTCGGCGATCAGGTTCGGACGGATCCCCTGCAGGGAAAGGCGTCGCGCCTGGTACAGGCTCATGGCGGCGCCGTATACCTGAAGCGCGACGCTCTCGGTGGAAGAATCGCCGTTCCAGGAGAGATCGTGGAGGGCGAGTCCGGTCCGCTCTTGTGCAAGCCGGGCTATGGCACGGAAATCGTCGTCATCGGGCGACTGGGGGCCGGAAAAAAGCGGCTGCCCCGGAAACATGAAACAGTTCATGGTGAAGACCACTCCAGGAAAAAAATTAAAAACCGGCAAAAGGCACTCGGCAAAGGGCAAAAGGAAAAAATCCGGAAAAGGCTGCCATACTGAAACCCACTGGGCTCCGGATTGGCTGAGAGCACAGTGGTACCTTTTGCCTTTTGCCCTTTGCCTTTTGCCCTCTTTACCTTTTGCCCATCTGTTCCGTTTTCTTTATTGCGCTCCGGAACCCTATGTTCATGGGTGCGAATACCTGCACCGAGCGGTGCGCCTTGAAGATGCGCCGGAACATGGAGGAAAAGGAATAGAAGGAGCGGTTGAGCCGATCGTGTCCCTCCTGCAGCTCCTCCGCCGTCATTCCCACGGGGCGGAAGGTGACGTGCCCCATGTCGTAGTCCTCCCAGTTGCTGGAGGTGATCCTCCCCTCCGCCTCCAGCCGGGCCCGGACCGCGGTGCCGGGAAACGGGGTGAGGATGGGAAAGATGGCGGCCTCCAGCCGGGCCTCCTCGCAAAAACGCAGCAGGCCGTCGAACACTCCGGGGGTGTCGCCGTCGTAACCCAGGACAAAGGAGCCGAGGATGCCGATGCCGTTGTCGCGAAAGGCCCGCGCATCCTCCAGGTAGCTGGCGGCGCGGTTGGTCACCTTGCCCATGGCGGCAAGGGAGGTCTCGTTCAGGGATTCGAAGCCCACGAACAGGCCGACGCAGCCCGATTCCCCCGCGGCACGGAGCAGTTCCGGGTCGCCGGCCAGGTCGATGGGCGCGTGGGACAGCCACTTGAAACCCATCCCCCGCATCCGGGTAAACAGCTCCAGGGCGTAGCGGCGGTCTCCCACCAGGTTGTCGTCCACGAAAAAGGCGAAAGAATTCTTTTTGCGTAGCGTCTCCAGTTCCCGGAGCACCGACTCCACAGGACGCTTCCGGTACTTCCTGCCGTAGAAGGCGGTGACGGAGCAAAACTCGCAGTCGTGGGGGCAGCCGCGTGTCGTCTGGAGGGTGTTGGTGAACAGATACCGTTTCCCATGGAAAACCTCCCGTCGGGGCGGGGGGATTTCGCCCATGGCCAGCAGGTCGGATGCCCGGTAGAGGCTCGCCAGAGTTCCCTTTTCCCGATCGTCCAGCAGCCGGGGCCAGACAAGCTCCCCCTCTCCCACCACAACCGCGTCCACGTGTTCCAGCGCTTCATCGGGAAGGTTGCTGGCATGGAATCCGCCCATGACCACGGGAACACCGCGCTCACGGAAGGAATCCGCAATCCGGTACGCCCGCGGCGCCTGGGGCGTCATGGCCGTGATGGCCACCAGGTCCGCTTCCGAATCGAAATCGATGGTTTCGATATTCTCGTCGACCAGCCCGACCTGCCACTGGTGAGGGGTGACCGCCGCGAGCGCGGCAAGGGAGAGAGAAGGGAACTTGAACCCCAGCTCGCCCCACAGCCTTCCCTTGGGCCAGCCGGGGGCCACGAGGAGGAGTTTCACTTCCGGTGTTCCGCGATATACCCGGCCATGCTCCGCACCGACTGGAACACAACGGTTCCGGTCTCGGCATCGGGCACAACCACCCCGAAATCCTTCTCCATCGCCACCACCAACTGGAGGGCGTCGATGGAGTCGAGGCCGAGGCCTTCGCCGAACAGGGGCGCATCGGTGTCGATGTCCTCCGGCGTCATCCCGTCGATGCGCAGGCTGTCGATAATGAGCTGTTTTACCTGGGTAATCAATTCTTCAGACATGTGGTATCCTTTTCCCGGCCCTCCATGACTCCCCAGTAGTCGAAGAAATTGTACCACTGGTCCGGATAGGCTCTGATATAACGTTCAAAAACCCGTAAAATTCGTGCCGTGCCTTCCTCAATCGCCTGCCCGCGGACCCCGTGTCCCCCGGAGAACCAGACCGGATCCTCCATGATGGTCGCGTAGCGCCTCCCCTCCCGGGGGACGAAAACCGGGAACACCGGCGCGCCGCTCGCCAGCCCAAGGTAGGCCGCGCCCAGCGGGATGTCCGCCGGCAGTCCGAAAAACTCCATGGTCGCGGTGTGGGAGGAACCGTCCCGATCCCCCAGGAGCGCCAGTATCTCGTTGCGCCGCAGCGCGTTCACCGCCTCGATGATGGCCAGCGGCGAGGTGTCGTGGCGATCCACGTAGATGAAGCGGATGCCGCGTTCGCTCCGCACCCGTTCACGCAGCTCGTTGACCCGCTCGTCCGGCTCCCGGAAGGTGAGGACGTTGATGGGATATCCCATCTCCGCCAGGCCCAGCCCCCCCAGTTCCCAGTTCCCCAGGTGGGGAGAGATGAGGATGGCCCCGCGCCCCCGGGCCATGGCAGCGTCGAGATGTTGCTTGCCGACCCGCCTGCCGATCAGGGCATCCAGTTTCTTTCCCCGCAACCGGATCATCAGCATGACATCTGTCCAGTTGAGGGAGTATTTGTAGATCGTGGAAAACACCAGCCGTTCCACATCTCGCCTGCCGGTGACGATCCGCAGGTTGGCGCGGATGATGCGCCGTTTCTCGCCCATGAGGAGATAGACCATCCCGCCGGTCAGGAAGGCGAACGGCGGGAACAGAAACCGGGGAACCAGCAGGGTCAGCAGCGTGATGAGGAACAGGTTGATGCTGCTGTACAATCTCACGTATTTCCGCTCGTCATGGCTTGTTTCCGCAGCGGATTTTCTTTTCGCGATCGGATGAGCCGCGGAACTCCTTCTCCCAGGCGGGGTCGGCGATCTCCCCGTAGCGTCGGGCATAGCCGTCCATCTCCGCCGCGAGCCCGGTAAATATCTGCTCGGCGCCTCCATGGGTGGGATAGACTCCTTCCGTGGAGAAGATCTCCCTGCCGACGTCCGGATGGTCGATGAGCATGCAGGGGCGGAGGAGATTGTCATGCTCCCCCTGGCGTTCCCGGATGGTGCGGAACAGGGGTGAGCGCAGCGCCTCCTTCAGGGTCGTGCGCCGGATGTTGTCCACGGCGAAGTGGCAGAAGACGCACGGCTCGATGTCGCCGTTGGCGTTGATATGAAAATACTTTCGTCCCCCGGCGATGCAGCCGCTGATGATGGGGCCGTCGTTCCAGAAATCCACGATGATCATCGGCTTCGTGGCCCGGAACTCGATGGTCGTGCGTCGCATCAGGTCTCGCTGCTCGGGCGTCGGCATCAGGGAAAGGTCCGGTTCCCGGCCTACGGGCACGTAGGAAAAGAGCCAGATGGCTGAGCACCCCTTTTCCACCAGCAGATCGATGTAGTCGGCGCTGGTGATTATATCGGTGTTGCGGCTGGTCTGGGTGAAGGAGCCGCAGAAGGAGAGCCCGGCCTCGCGCAGCAGGTCCATGGCATGCATGACTTTCCGGAAGTGGCCCGGGCCTCGCCGCTCGTCGGTCTCCCGCTCGTACCCTTCCAGGGAGAAGGCGGGCATCACGTTCCCCACCTCGATGAGCCGCTCCGCCATCCTTTCGTCGATGAGGCCGCCGTGGGTGAACACAAGGAACGCCATGTCGCTGTGTTTCGTGAAGACGTCGAAGATGTCTTCCTTGAAAAACGGCTCCCCCCCTGAGATCACGGCGAAGTAGACCCCCATCTCCTTCATCTGCATGAGGACGGAATCGATCTCATCCCGGGAGAGTTCGAGGGATTTGTCGTAATCACCGGCATAGCAGCCGTAGCAGGAGAGGTTGCAGCGCATGGTGGGGCTGATGACAACCGTGGACGGAGGATAGTACCCCTCCCGGTCCAGCCACGCCTTGCGCTTGTTGGTTCCGGAAAGGAGGTGGTTGACCGCCAGGTTTGATATCCACTTGTCGCGCTGGTTGGGGTGCAGGTCGCGCAGGATCCTGCGGGGGAATTCGATGCTGGGGTGGTTCTCGCGGATAAGCTGGCGAATCCAGCGGATCCGCTCGCGGTAGTAGTCCTTTTTCGGCAACAGTTCCATCAGGTAGGTCATCCGCACCAGGTTCTCATTGGAAGAATTGCCGGCCAGGGAAAGGAGAAGCGAGATGATCTTTTCCGTTGAATAGTTTTTCAGGCTTTGGAGCATGGTTCGGTGTCCTCTTCCCTCACCTGTATTTGAGGAAGGTCATGCAGATATTCCACGTGTCACGAACCGGCCGGAAATGGCTGGTGGAACGGCCGTCCGCGACCCGCGCGGCAACGGCGAGGCTCCCGATGCGGAAACCGCCGCGCCAGGCCTTCATCAGGATCTCCATCTCCAGTTCGTAACCGTTTCCGGTCAGCTTCACGGTTTTCAGAAGCCGCGCCGAATAGTAGCGGAATCCGGACTGGCTGTCGGTAATCTCGAAACCGGTCTTTTTCCTCATGCACCACACCCCGAACCGGTTCCACCAGCTGCGCAGCCCCGCCATCTCGTCGAACTGGGTGGCGCGGGATGCGATGAGGATGTCCATCTCCTTTTCCAGCGCCGTTGCCGCGAGACGGGGAATGGCAGACGGGTCGTGCTGACCGTCCGCATCAAGGGTGACGACCCCGGAAAAACCCTTCTCAAGGGCCCAGGCGAAACCGGTGCGGAGCGCCGCCCCCTTGCCCCGGTTCGCGGGGTGCCGGATCAGTACAACCGGAAGTTCCGCGACCATTTCACCGGTGCTGTCCGTGGAACCGTCATCCACCACCAGGACAGGAAAACCTGAGTGAATGGCTTCCTCAGCCACCCTAGCGATGGTCGCGCCTGCATTATAGGCAGGCAGTACTATGCAGATTTCCACGATTCGACCACGTTTTCCAGGGCGCCGAAACGGAAGCGCTCCAGCAGGCAGCGAAGACGCCCCGAGGCGTCTTTCCTGGTTCCATAGACCGCGAACTTTCGAAGGGAGGGTAGTTCAAGCCTGGGTCCGTCCGCCTCCATCTCGCGGGGATGCACATACAGAACGGCCGGCGTTCCTGCCCGGTTGTACCCGCTTACCGTTCCGCGTATCATCCGCCAGGGAAAAAACCGAAACCCCCACCCCCCTCCCGTGGGAAGGTTACCGATGGGCGACGGCGTCACCATGGGAGGGATTTCCAGCAATTCTCCGGCTTTGGTTCGTATACCGAAGGGAAAACGGGGACCGGTCCGATCACCCACAAAGGCCAGGGGGTTCAGGCTGGAATCATACCGGTACCCCTCTTCCCGCAGAATCTCGAATGCCCACCGGCAGTCTTTCCCCAGCGACCACTGGGGCGCCCGAAAACCCACCGGCCTTCGCCCTCCCTGACGCTCCAGGATCTCCCCGGTACGCCTGATTTCATCCCGGAACACCTCGGGACCCAGGGGTCGCGCCGGACGATGGGAATATCCGTGTGAGGCGATTTCATGGCCTCCGGCGGCGATCAGGGGGACCAGCGCCGGATCCTCCTCCGCCACGGAGCCGAGCACAAAAAAAGTCGCCCGAACCTCGTAGTCCGCCAACAGCCGCAGAACCCTTTCGATGTTCGGACGCACCCGTCGCTGGAAAGACCCGGCAGCCGGATCGACATCATATCCGCAGACATGAAACCAGTCTTCCACATCAATGGTGATCGCATTCATCAACGGCCGCTACGAGTCCTTCTTCCAGTACATTTAAAGCGTTTACGGTACACTATTACCCTTGGCAAGTCAATAAGATGGGTCCGATGGAGACATCGGGCATAGGGCGGGAAGGACGGGGAAAGCGCGTTGGCATGTATCGGGTGCGCTTTCCCCGAATTCTGTTGCTGGACATGAGATGCTTACCGGCTGAGATCCGCGTGATACTCCTGAAGGCTGCGCACACCGCTGCGACCGGCGCGGCACGCCTCTATGCCGTTGGCCGCCGCCACGGCTCCGGCAACGGTGGTGATGTAGGGGACCCGGTGCCTGATAGCGGCCTTGCGGATGTACGAGTCGTCATAGGCGCTCTTCTTTCCGGCCGGGGTGTTCACCACCAGGTGTATCTCGCCGTTGGTGATTGCGTCCACCAGGTTGGGACGGCCTTCGTGCATCTTCTTGACGGTCAGTGCGGATACTCCGTTTCCGGTAAGAAAGGCGCTGGTTCCTTCCGTGGCCAGGATGGTGAACCCGAGAGCCGAGAAGCGGCGCGCCGCTTCCAGGGCGCTCTCCTTGTCATGATCCGCAATGGTGAAGAGAACCGTTCCCTCCAGCGGCAGCGGCGACAGGGCCGCCTCCTGCGCCTTGAAGAAGGCGAGTCCGTAACTGTCGGCCATTCCCAGCACCTCGCCCGTGGAGCGCATCTCCGGTCCGAGTACCGGGTCAACCTCCGGGAACATGTAGAAGGGAAACACCGCCTCCTTCACCCCGAAGTGGGGCAGAGGCTTTTTCTCCAGGCCCATGTCGGCGATCTTCGTGCCGAGCATGGCCTGGGTGGCGAGGCGGGCCATGGAAATGTCGCACACCTTGCTCACCAGCGGGACGGTGCGGCTGGCGCGGGGGTTGGCCTCCAGGATGTAGACCGTGTCGTCCGCGATGGCGTACTGGACATTCATCAGACCCACCACCTTCATGGAGACGGCTATCTTGCGGGTGTATTCCTCGATGGTGGCCACATGCCGCGCGGGGATGGTGACCGGCGGTATCACGCAGGCGGAATCCCCCGAATGGACCCCGGCCAGCTCGATGTGCTCCATCACCGCAGGGACAAAAGCGTCCGTGCCGTCGGCTATGGCGTCCGCCTCGGCCTCGATGGCGTTCCGCAGGTAGCGGTCGATGAGGACCGGCCGCTCCGGGGAGACGTCCACCGCCTTGCGCAGGTATTCCCGAAGCATCTCCTCGTCATGGACGATCTCCATGGCTCGTCCGCCGAGAACATAGGAAGGACGGACCATGAGCGGGTAGCCGATCCGTTCCGCCACAGCCAGGGCCTCGTCCAGGGTGCTCGCCATTCCGGATTCGGGCTGGGGGATGCCCAGCTGCCGCATCAGGGCGGCGAAGCGCTGCCGGTCCTCGGCCAGGTCGATGGTCTCCGGCGAGGTGCCGAGGATCCTGACCCCGGCCGCCTCCAGCTGCGCGGCGATGTTGAGCGGGGTCTGGCCCCCGAACTGGACCACCACCCCTTCCGGTTTCTCTTTTTCATAGATGGAGAGCACGTCCTCAACGGTGAGAGGCTCGAAGTAGAGCTTGTTGGAGGTGTCGTAATCGGTGGAGACCGTCTCCGGGTTGCAGTTGACCATGATGGACTCATACCCCGCGTCGCGCAGGGCAAACGCGGTATGCACGCAACAGTAGTCGAACTCGATCCCCTGGCCGATGCGGTTCGGTCCGCCGCCCAGCACCAGGATCTTCCTGCCGCTGCTCACCGGGACGCGATCCGGCGCGTTGTACGTGGAATAGTAGTATGCAGCATCCTCCACCCCGCTCACCGGAACCGGTTCCCATGCCTCCACCACGCCGAGGGCGGTTCTCCGTTCGCGTACAGCAGTTTCCGTAACCCCCAGGAGCGCGGCCAGGTATTTGTCGGCGAAGCCGTCCTTCTTGGCCCGCACCAACAGGTCGTCCGGTGGAAGCTGCCCACGGTGTTCGAGGATCTGCTCTTCCAGATCCACCAGTTCCTTCATCTGGTTCAGGAACCAGGGCTTGATGTGGGTGAGGCGATACAGCGCCTCGATGTCCGCGCCCTTGCGCAGGGCCTCGTAAAGGACGAACTGGCGTTCGCTGGTGGGTTCCGCCATCATCTCCAGCAGTTCGGGGAGGGGGCGGGCATGGAAGTCGCGGGCGAAGCCCAGCCCGCTGCGGCCGATCTCCAGGGAGCGGATCGCCTTCTGTAGGGCCTCCTTGTAGTTCTTTCCGATGCTCATCACCTCGCCCACGGCCCGCATCTGGGTGCCGAGACGGTCCTCCACCCCCTTGAATTTCTCGAATGCCCAGCGGGCGAACTTCACCACCACGTAGTCGCCGGACGGGGTGTACTTTTCCAGAGTTCCGTCTCGCCAGTAGGGGATCTCGTCCAGGGTGAGACCGGCGGCCAGCATGGACGACACCAGCGCGATGGGAAAGCCGGTCGCCTTGGAGGCCAGGGCCGAGGAGCGGGAGGTGCGGGGATTGATCTCGATGACCACCACTCGGCCGGTTTTCGGGTCATGGGCGAACTGGACATTGGTGCCGCCGATCACCTCGATGGCGTCCACGATGGCATAGGAATACCGCTGCAGGCGATCCTGCAGTTCCGGGGAAATGGTCAGCATGGGCGCGGTGCAGTACGAGTCTCCGGTGTGGACCCCCATGGCGTCCACATTCTCGATGAAGCAGACAGTGATCTTCTGCCCCTTTGCGTCCCGCACCACCTCCAACTCCAGTTCCTCCCAGCCGAGCACCGACTCTTCCACCAGCACCTGCCCCACCATGCTCGCGGAAAGGCCGCGGCTCACCAGTGCCTCGAATTCGTCCATGTTGTACGCAAAACCGCCGCCGGTGCCGCCCATGGTATAGGCCGGCCGTATCACCACCGGGAACCCGATCTCTCGGATCTCCCTACGGGCCTCTTCCAGGCTGTTGGCAATGGCGCTGCGGGGCGTCTCGATGCCGAGGCGGGTCATGGTGTCCTTGAAGGTCTGGCGGTCTTCCCCCCGCTCGATGGCGTCCAGATTGACGCCGATGACACGCACCCCGTACTCGTCCAGTACTCCCGCCTTGGCCAGAGCAGTGGAGAGGTTGAGCCCGGTCTGCCCACCCAGGTTGGGGAGAAGGGCATCGGGGCGCTCTTTCTTGATGATTTCGGTCAGGGCCTCCACGGTGAGCGGCTCGATGTAGGTGGTGTCGGCCATGCCCGGATCGGTCATGATGGTGGCCGGATTGGAGTTGACCAGCAGGATTTCGTAGCCGAGTTTGCGCAGCGCCTTGCAGGCCTGGGTGCCGGAATAGTCGAACTCGCAGGCCTGGCCGATGACAATCGGCCCGGAGCCGATAATCAGAACCTTCTTCAGATCGTCTCGTCTGGGCATATAGAACTCCTTACGGGGGGATAGAGATTCCTGCACAAAAAGCGGCCACACTATCGCAGAAAAAGGATTGGTCTGCAACAAATAAAGGCAATAAATTCCTTGCCTGCCCGTTTGCCGGGCGCTGTTCCGGAAAACGGCCGATGACAACGGTTTCCGGACACGGCTCCATGCCTCGAAAATGGGCACGCCTTGATTGCTTTCCGGTCACTGACGATTTTGATTGACTCCCCTCCCCTTCCACCCGTACCCTGCACTATCAGCAGTCTTCATGAGACTGACACATTATGCTGGAAAAAAGAGAAAGGTACGGGAATGGCACAGGCACAAAAAGGCGACACGGTCAAAATCAACTACACCGGGATGCTCGAAGACGGAACGGTCTTCGATTCCACCCATGAACAGAATGAATGCGGGTCCGACGAATGCGGCTGCGGGGGAGGCCCCAGGGAGATTACCATCGGAGCGGGAGAGTTCCTGACCCCGCTGGAGGACGCCCTGGTGGGCATGGCGGTGGGCGAAAAGAAAAAGGTAATCATCCCGGCGGAAGACGCGTTCGGGGAATACGACCTGGAAAAGGTATTCTCCGTCCCCAAGGGAGATCTTCCCGAGGACCTGAAGCCCCAGGTGGATGACGAGATCGTGCTCGTCAATCAGGATGATGAAGAACTGGCGGTGGTGGTGGTGGAGGTCAACGACGAGGAGATCACCTTTGACGCCAATCACCCCCTGGCAGGCGAGGACGTTACCTTCGAGATGGAGCTGGTGGAAATTCTGTAGAGTATGCCCTCAAAAGGGTGACTGCGGCGAACCTTCGCCGCGGTCACCCCTCTTCTCTTACCCCTCCCACTCCTCAGGGGAAAAGATCGCCTCCACCGACTTTCTGCCCGGCGGCACCATGGGGAAGCAGTAGGTATCGGGATCGGTCTCCACATCGATAACGACCGGACCGGGCAGCGACATGGCTTTCTTCAGGGCCTTTGCCAACTCTTCCTTTTTCCGCACGCGTATCGCCTCGACCCCGAACCCCCGCGCCACGGTACAGAAATCCACATGCTTGCCCAGGTCGGTGGATGCGAACCGATTCTTCATGAAAACCCTCTGGAACTGCCGCACCATCCCCAGCTTGCCGTTGTTCATCACCACCGTCTTCACCGGAATCTTGTAGTACGAGCAAGTCGCCAGCTCCTGTACGTTCATCTGGAAAGCGCCGTCGCCGCACACGGCGAAGACCGTACGCCCCGGATTGCCGATTGCGGCCCCCATGGCCGCGGGAAGAGAGTACCCCATGGTGCCGAGTCCTCCGCTGGTGATATAGCCCCGGGGTGCGGCAAAAGGAAGGTAGTTGGCCGTCCACATCTGGGACAGACCCACGTCCGAGGCGACAATCGGATTCGGTCCAGCGGCGCCCCGAATCGCCTCCATGATCTCGTGGGGCGCTAGATAGTCCCGCTCCGGACGGGGAAGAGGCGCCTCCTTTTCCCACTCCCGGATCTCGGACAGCCAACCGCTCCGGTCGCGCGGCTCCACCAGTTCGCACAGCAGGGCCATCGCCTCTTTCGCGTCCCCAACGATGGGAAGTTCCACGTTCACCACCTTGCGGATACTCGCCGGATCGATATCGATATGGATAATGCGGGCGTTCCCGGCAAACCCGTCCACCTTGCCCGTGACACGGTCGTCGAAGCGTGCGCCGATGGCTATCAGGCAGTCGCAGTCATGCACCGCCCTGTTGCAATGCCAGGCCCCGTACATGCCGAGCATTCCGAGAGCAAGGGGAGAGGCGGGATCCATCACGCCGATGGCCATCAGGGTGTTGGTCACCGGGATATTCCCCTTTTCCGCGAGGGCGCGGAGTTCGTCGGTCCCGTCGGAAAGCACGATACCCCCTCCCGCATAGATAAGGGGCATCTTGGACTTGTTGATGATATCCGCCGCCTTCTTCAACTGCTTGAGGTTTACGGCAACCTTTTCACGGTAGCCGCGGCGCGTGACGTTCTCCGGGATAGACGCCCGGATCTTGCTCCCCAGAACGTCGCTCGGCAGGTCCACCAGGACGGGTCCCGGCCGCAGGGTCCCGGCAACGAGAAAGGCCTCCCGCACCGTCCGTGCCAGGTCCTTCGCGTCCGTCACCAGGTAGTTGTGCTTGGTGATGGGCCGGGTGATGCCGATCATGTCCGCCTCCTGAAAGGCGTCGATGCCGATGGTGCCGGTGGTTACCTGGCAGGTCAGGGCGACCAGGGGAATGGAATCCATGTAGGCGGTGGCGATTCCGGTGACCAGGTTGGTGGCGCCGGGGCCCGAGGTGGTGAGACACACCCCCACCTTGCCGGTGGTGCGGGCATAGCCGTCGGCGGCATGGGCCGCGGCCTGCTCGTGGCGCACCAGGATGTGGCGGATATCCGGATCGTCCAGCAGCGCATCATGGACAAGGAGGCTCCGCGCTCCCGGATAGCCGAAAATCGTATCCACCCCCTCCCGTTTCAGACACTCAAGAAGGATCTGTGCTCCGCTCTTCATGGCATGGCGCTCCTTTCGTAAACCGAGTCACTTTCGGAGAAATAAAGATGGCCGCGGAATTCCGTTCCGCGGCCTCATCATAGTGCATATTCAACCCAATAATCAAGCAGGCCGCGACCGGATTCCGCGGCCCGCCGGATCCATGAAATCCAACCAATGATCATTGCCTTCGATTTCCGTCTACTCCCTCCCATTCCGCGTCTTCCGGGATGTCTGCGTCGCCCCTTCCGACACAAGAGGAAACATTCCCGAAATCCACGATTACTCCTGCCAGTAAATGCAACTCACCGGGCATCCTTCAATGGCTTCCAGGATCTTTTCCTCGGGGGCGCCCGTCGGGTCGTACACCTCGGCCACAGTGTCGTCATTCAGGCGGAACACCTCGGGCACGGCTTCCACGCAGAGGCCGCAACTGATACAGGCATCCGGATCGACATAGGGTATTCGTGCCATGGCAGCGACCTCCCTTCCCTTCACTCCTTCACGAAAAAGCTTTTCTCGGCCCCGCACACAGGGCATACCCACGTATCGGGCAGGTCTTCGAACGGTGTTCCAGGATTGATTCCGTTCGGCGGATCGCCGGCTTCCGGTTCGTAGAGATAATTACAGATAGTGCAGCGGTATTTGTCCATGATTTCCCCCTTTTCCTGCTCATTGAGAATAAGCCTCGGCGGCCTTTCCGTGAAAACACGATCCAGTGTACCCCCATTTTTTCACGGGGCAAGGGTTTCCGAACCGGCCGGATGCCTGGAGGTGGAAAAAAATCGGGAAAATTCGAAGGATTATTGGAGGTCGATAGCGGCATCATCGCGGGCACCGGCGCCCATCGCCTTTCTATCCCCGGAAAGCACGCCCATCATCACGCTGGTCGGATCCAGCAGATACCGGGGTCGTTCACCGTACCAGCGCACCGAGTCGCTCGTCCCCGCCTCATAAAGCTCCAGATGGAGTTGCCCGGTCCCGCTGATGGAGCCGATGCTCTCTCCCTGCCCGATCCGCTGCCCAACCCTGATAGGGGGCTTTTTGAGTTCCGCGTAATTGGCGACGAACTCTCCGTGGTCAATGAGCACGGAATAGGTCTTTTCGCCGTTCGATCTGGTGAAAAAGGGGGCAACCTTGATGACTTGGCCGTCTTTCATCGCCTTGACCGGCGTCCCCTCTCCACCCGCCGGGTAGATATCGATCCCGGCGTGCTTTCGGGAATTCCGATTCCGCGGGGCGCCGAAATATGGGTAATCCTGTGAATTCGCCTTCCAGCGACGGCAGCGCAGGGAAGCGTTCTTTGTGAAGGGATACTTGAGCGACTCATTCGTCGGGAAAATCAGATCCGATGTGGAAATCGGTCCGGCTTGGGCCGCTGATGGAAAGATACCGGGGAGGAGAAACAACAGACCGGTGAGAATCACTTTTGCTGCCGTGGAAACAAATGTCATTGCGCGATCATTTCTCTTTTTGCTGAAAGGATACATGCTCCTGATACCGCGGAGCCTCAGTCCAGCCGGTACAGTTCGGGCCTGCGGTCGCCGAGCACCCCCATGCGGGAACGGACCTCTTCGGCCTGCTGAAGGTTGATTGATGCCGTGAGGAGCGTTTCTTCCGTTTCCCCGGCTTCGACGACCGTCCGTCCCCATGGGTCGATGATCACGGAATTTCCGAAAAAGGTTACCGTTCCGTCCGGCCCGAAATCCTCGCTCCCCACCCGGTTGACACCAACGAGAAACATCTGGTTCTCGATGGCGCGGGCACGGACCAGGATCCTCCAGTGATCGAGGCGCGGATGGGGAAAAGCGATGGGGGAGAGCACCATGCGCGCGCCCTGCAGGGCATAGGCGCGGAAAAGCTCCGGAAAACGGATGTCGTAGCAGATGGAGAGCCCGACGAGACCCCAGGGGGTATCGACCATTGTCAGGGAGTCTCCCCGCACTAGGTGCTCATCCTCATGGAGCAGGCTGAACAGGTGGGTCTTGCGGTAGACCCCTGCCTGCTCTCCGGAAGGATTGAAAAGAATGGAGGTATTGGCGATCCTTCCCCCGTCCGCGACAGTCGGGAGAGAACCGTTGAGCCAGATGCCGTAGCGACGCGCCAGGGCTCCGACCCGATCGACGTATTTTCCATGCTCTTCCGCAGCCTCCCGGAGATACCGCCAGTCGAAACCGGTGGTCCACATCTCCGGGAAACAGACGAGATCGCTCCCCCGGCGCGCGGCCTCGGCGATCAGGTCTTCCGTCTTTTCGAGATTCTCCTCCGGCCGCGATACGGCGACCTTAATCTGGGCGATGGAGACGGTCAGGGTCATGGAAAATTCCTTCCGGAGGGTTGAGTACAGCGGCCGCGCTTCTTGCGGAGCTTCAGCATCTCGTTTGAAAACGAAACGGCCCCTGGCTGATAGCAGTAAGGTTTCCCGTCGTCCAACAAGAGACAGCCGACTTGAGACGTGTCGATCAGAACGGAGAGGCGGGGAGTCCTCATCGATCACCCCTGTTTTCCCATCCCCTGAGTTCGGCCGTAATCTCGATTCCCAGGCAGGACGTGACCTTGAGGACCTTGTCCAACCGGACCGATTCCTTGCCGTTCTCCAGCGCGGAGAGAAAGACGTGGCTCACGCCGCAAACCGCCGCCGCGTCATGGAGCGTCAGTCCGTCCTCCTTCCTCCTTTTCCTGATTATCCGGCCGAGGTCTTCGGCTGCCCTGATCTTCAATGCGCCGTCTCCCGTGGTCTCGGAATGGCTTCGACAAACCGCTCAAACAGGCAAAAGTTCAGCTATCGTTTGCTTTTAGCATGAGCCTGCCGGAAAGGGAAACAACATTCATCAATCGTTTACTTTTTCATCTCCCATGATTCCCCGCACCATCGATTGCGTACCTGTTTGCGGCAAAAATATTGCTGTACATATATGTACAATATATTGTATCTATTAGTACAAATAATTGTACCTTAAAGGACAACAGATGGAATACCGGCTCAACAAGCGGAAATTGCTCGATGTTTTGGTGTCATGGAACCGTTTCCTGAGGAGAAAGGTGCATCTCATCGCTTGCGGCGGAACGGCATTGACCCTGCTGGATGTCAAGCCATCCACCAAGGATGTCGATTTCATGGTCCCCGACATGGCTGAGTACAACTATCTGATACGGATGCTGAAAAGCCTGGATTACGAGCCGGTCACGGCTTACGGATGGCTGCGGAAAGGCGACATCTTCAGATTCGACCTGTTTCCGGGTAAACGCATCCATACCACCGAACTGCTGACATCGCCGCTGGAGCCTGGAAATCATCACTTACTGACGGAGTATACGCGTCTGTATATCGGGATTCTCAATGAATACGACCTGATTTCCAGCAAGTTGATGCGCGGGACAAGGGTTGATTTCGAGGACTGTCTGATGCTGATCAAGGCCCGCGGCGAAGACATCCGCATTGAGCGGCTGGTTGCCCATTACCGCGAATTGGTCAGTTACGATATAGCCGAAGCGCGTATCGGAGTGCATATCGACCGTTTTGTCGAACTGCTCCGGGAGGAGAGACTTCATGCCTGACAAGGAATTGCTGGAAAAATTGTCGCGGCTCGGATTGCCGCTCATGGAGACCGGCGAGGAGCTTGATGTCAACCAGACTCTCGCAGAGGTGGTGAAAAACAACGATACTCGTCTGTGGGAGGGCTTTCCGGTCCTGCTCGTGAATGCCGCCAGGGATTATCGTTTTGATTACGATCGTGTTTTGGACTTCCTTCCCGTCGAAGCGGAGAGGACGGATTTTCACGCCTTGTTGCTGCTCTCGCTCGCCCTGTACGAATCCTATCATCTGTCATATTTCTGGGCGAACCAGTTGAAACTGAAATTGTCTGATCAGGATAAATCTCAGCTCAAGCTTTTAAAGAAGTCACTGGCGAATGACGGACCTCTGTCTTTTGCCAGCAGAGAGCTCCAGTCGGAACGGCTGAAAGGGATGTTTGAGCTTTATTTTGAGAAAGATGCCGAAAAGGCCAGGCAACGGAAGGATTCCCATGACGAACTGTCGCTTGAGTACGCACTGTCACAGGTGTTTTCACCCAAGCAGAAGGAACTGTTCAGAAAAAAATTGGACGGACAGCCATTGACGAAAACTGAAAAAGAGTATTACTCGCGGGCGGTTAAGAAGAAGGTCGCGGCCCTGGCCAATGCGGAACTGCATCGTTTGGCGCGAATACTTATGGAGACATGAGGAGAAAGAGCACGAATGTGTGCAACATCAGTGCGTACCGATTTGACAAAGGTCCAACAGTCGTAATCTTCTCCATTCTTCCTTTTGGTGTTTCAGGGGAAGACTCAAGGGGAACGGAAGACTGAAGGGTCGTATGTAGAATGTAGACGCGACCCCTGAGCATGTCCCTGAATGGCATAGACTTTCAACTGTCGTCAACGGAAGCCTCCTTTGCTGAGAACTTTGAGCGGTTCACCGTGGGGAGGCTTTCATTTTATCCCGGAACTGTCAAACTGTTCAGGTCCCCCGGCAAAGCCGGGGGGTTTCCTGTTGTACTAACATGGGAATCCAGGCTAGTAGTTTGTGAACTACTTAGTAACCTGGATCATCCGATTGTATAGTTTGTGTGCCGTCACAAAATCGACTGTTTTTTCCGCCAAGCGCTCTGCCTCTTCAAAGTCATTCTTGATAACCTTTATCAACAGATTTCTGTCTCCAAGTTTCTCGTAAAGATTGGGTATAACATTAGAAATATAAAAAGAACTATCGCAACGCTCGACTGCATCCAATTCTACAATCTCAGCAAATTGCTTGTAGTTATTCGACTTTTTGTGAAAAGAGACATTTTTTTCAAACCATACTCCAAAGTAGCCGTTGTCTTCATCGTCGCACGAAACGTCAATCAAACAATTCTTCAATACCTTGCCGCGATTGATAGCGTAAATGTAGACACGATCGGATTGCACATCTAAATGCCAATTTTCAACCGGCAGTGATGATTCTAAGCGTTTAGCTACACGGCGCCAGAACATTTCAACCCAAAAAGCAGTGATCTCATTTACCGCTTCCACCGTATGAAGCGCCATTTCCCAGTTGTTTCCCTCCAGAAAGAAATCACTTATCTCCTGTAAATACTTGTTCTTCAAATCAGACATGGCAAACCTCCAGGTAGTGATGCAAGAATTCAATCAGGTGTGGATTCATCCGCTTTGTTGTCAAGGTATCGGATACTATCGAACGAAGTATTGGCATAAGATCCAGTCGAATCGACAGGCAAACAAGTTTTTGCTGAATTTTGTTGCGGGATGCGTTGTCATGAAAAGCTGATTTTGAGGGTGGCAAACCATCAGGTGTTACATATACAAGGCATCGGAATTGTGCGGGCTGATCGTCCAGCCATTCGGCGTATCGACTCAATTGCCCTGCTCCGTCGCTTGCTCTGATTTTGAATTCGATAGCGATAGCTGCTTCTTTTATGACGTTATAAAGAAAGATGTCAATTCTGTTTTGATTGATGGCTGGATGTTCAAGGGATACTCTCCAGTCAGAAAGATCTCCATCAACCAAGGTCCCCAACGCCATATCTTGAAATTTCTCAATGACATTCAAAAATGGCTTGAGGAATAGTGAGCCCTGTTCATGCCAGCCATGAGGATCAAGGAGAACTCCCCAAAGGCGTGTTACCGAGAGCTCACGCTCCTGAATCCTTGTCGCCGTGAAGAAATTGAATCCAGGTGCCACAAGCCTCCTTTTGCCATAAAGCTCGTCGCACGTTTTTAGGAAGAGGTTGGGCTCAGCCCTCAGGTAGTCCATAAACCTATGATATTGGGTCGATTCCCACACATTTGTAAAACGAGCCAGATATAGCGCCATCTCCTGTAAATCCCACGCAGGGTTTACTGTAACGGTGTCCATAAAATCCCTTTCCTCATCGAGGACTACTTCAGTTTTCTATCTTGCTGCCGCCGTCTTCTCCAAAACTTCCAGCAACTTCACCATTGCCAACGTATCCTGCCGACAATACTCAAGAAGCGCCTTCCTGAGTCCGGCAAGCTCCATCGGCTTATCCACCAGGGCGCACATTTCATGGTACGCCTCCATGGCCTCGCCCCCTTCACCGATTTCCAGCTCCTCATAGGACATTCCCTGAACAAACGCCGGAAGTACACTCTTGATGGAGTGCGATCCCTTCTGCTTCCATGAGTAGATGGAACGCTGCCGGAAAGGTTCGATGAGGTCGACGATAGTGTCGATGATTGCCTGGATTTTCTTTTTCCTGCGGGGGAAGCGCTCCGCCAATTCCTTCAATCTACCGATCTCAAAAGATTTGTTGTAGACAATGACACAAGCGCCTTCCGGAATGTCTTCAAGCAGCCGATTCAGCAAATCCTTACGCGGGTCAATGCCCGGTTGCGCCAGAAATTCAACATGGTGAAGCTTACCGCTCTTCTTTTTCATGTAGTGCAAAGAATACTGGAACGGCGCCTGCTGATACGGGCGCAGACCGTCATAGAGAGGAACCGCCGACATGAATGTCTCGAAATCCAGGAAGCAGAGGGGATACCAGAGGCGATCCAGGAATTTGCGGACCTCTTTCCTGTCCACGAAGACACTTTTGTTCAGTGCCGTCTCGACCTGTTGCCTCTGTTTTCCTTTGAGCATATCCAATGGGACATCCTCAAGCTTAATGATCCCCTGCTGGTAAAGTTCGAATTTCTTCACCCCGTTCCCTGCCAGGTCAAATACGGAATCCTCCGGGATGTGAGCCCAGCAATGCCCCTCGAAATCACACGGGTAAGGATCTCCGCAATGCGGTCCGATGTCAATCTTCGGCTCTTCCCCACGCAGCATCCGTTTCATTCGGGCAATTTCTTTCCTGACTCCTGCCTGCCGTGTCTTGGTATCCTTTGTCACATTCATGATGGAAAAAAGACCCTGGATATCCAGATCGCCGTCGCGCACATACTCTCGGTTGAGATGAACGATGTTGGCCTTGCTGACAGGGAGACCGGAGCCGGCGATGACGTAATACTGCACGTCCACGTCATGCTGGTAAATACCTTTGACATCGTTGCTGGACTTAACCTCGTACAACTCCCAGCCGTTCCTGCACTTGCGGAGGATGTCGGCCTTTATGAAAACGCCGTCGTGGATAAACGCCGCTTCATATATCACCTTCGACGTCTTTACCGCCTCTCGGGTCAAGCGGATCTGTTCATCAAGGGATACGTTCTCAAAGGGAATCAGCGTGCCGCCGGGAAAGAGCCGCCATGCTAGTTCTCCTACCTCATGTCCTGATTGGAAGCGGGCACGGGTTTCCGCGTCAGGTTCCTCGCGCAGGTCGGGGCAATGGGTCAGAAGCCAAAGTGACTTGTGGCAGCAGATTCCGCGGGTGTACCGGGATTTGCTGAGCTTGTGGTCTGTTTTTGCTTGAGGCATGGGTGAGTTCTCCATGGGGAGGCGCCGACACGGAAAATGATCATCAATGAAAGCATCACTCATAATGCATCAGTCCTTTTTCAGCCAAATTAAAAAAACTGTCAAATCTTTTTTCCTCGTACCGGCGCATCCGACGTATCAGTTGCGTCGCACCGACATGTTCAGTCCAGAATTACCAGCACAATGCATACGATCCAGACGACAAAATAGGCGCTGCTCTGCTTCAGTATCCTGGACCGCTTGAAGAGGTAGACGGGAACGATCCAGGAAGAGCCCATCCGGGAGGTGTCGTGCCCCGCTTTTTGCAGCCACTTTTCGTCCAGAGAGGAGAACCCGATGTTCAGTGCCAGTGTTACAAACCAGAGCGAATTGGCTGATATCTCCGCAACATCGGCAATCAGGAGTTCCAAGATGTAGCCAATCACCGGAGCAAAGGCCAGCCACCAGACCATGGTGTTGTTTACCGCAGTCCCGGTCAGGGGAGGAGGCGCAGAGATCAGATCCCTGAAACGTGTCTCCTCCAAAGGCTTCCAATCGCCAAACTCCCTGTTCCATACCCGAGAACCATAGCCCAGTACTCCGGACGCAACCAGATCGGAAACCGCCATCCCGTCTACAGGACCTTTCCTTTCCCCTTCGATTTCGTAAAACCATTCCGTTGAATTCTGACCCTCTGCCGGATTTACCATAATTTTCTCCTCTCTCAGGAAGAATTTCCCTTGAAAAAATCATTCGAGACTCTATACTACACAGGTAATGCGTCAAAATATGACGCTTAGAGAGAGTGTTATGGAGGGATGCTAATGGATGCACTGTATCGGCACTGGTTGATACTTCGGATGATCCCGAGAAGGAGATCTGTTGGCGTGAACGAAATACGAAGTCGCCTTGCCACAGAGTTCAACCTGGACAAGCAAGCCCGCATGATTCAACGGGATCTCGTCTTTCTCTCCGGACTCTTTCCACTGGAGAGCGACGGCAGGAAACCATCCGGGTGGAAATGGAAAGAGGAATCGAGCGCATACGACATTCCCAACATGGACCCCGTGACTGCTCTGACATTTAAGCTGGCAGCAGAGTATGTCGGCAAAATGCTCCCCCGAGGAGTTCTCACAGCCCTTCGGCCGTATGTACGCATAGCTGAAGAACGGCTCAGACAGATCGCGCCCCCCAATTTGTCGTCCTGGCCTGACAAAGTGCGGGTTGTATCGCCCAATCTCACTCGTGTTCCCCCTCACGTGTCTGAAGAAATTTCCGAGATGGTCTATACCGCCTTGCTGGAAGGACGAAGATTTACCGCCAGATACAGAAGAATGGATGAAGAAGAAAAATCGTATGAAGTGAGCCCCCTCGGGATGGCCTTCGTGGACGGATTGACATACCTTGTGGCCACGCTCAACGATTACGACGACCCGATACTGCTTCTTTTACACCGGGTACGTGAGGCGTCTCTGCTGGAAACGCCTGTCAACGTCCCGGAAGGCTTTGACCTTGACAGGTATATTGCCGAAGAACTCTCATTCCCGGTCGGTGGGGATATAAAACTGAAGGCGCTTTTTTGTGAAAGGAGCGATATCCTCCGACTGAGGGAGTCTCCGATAGCGGAAGATCAGCGGATCAGGGAACTGAAGAACGGAAAATTCGAAATCACCGCTACGGTGGCCGACAGCTTCCAGTTGCGCTGGTGGCTCAGGGGGTACGGGGAAAGAATTGAAGTCCTGAGCCCGAAAAAGTTGAGGGATGAGTTTGCTGTGGCAGCGCGGAAGCTGTCGGAAATCTATCATCCGTCTCAGTAACCCCTTTCTTACCTGAAATATCCAGCCGGCATGAGTCCGCGGGAGACCGGAACGTTATCACAAACAAGACGTCCCGGTTTTCCATTCTCAATCCATGGCTCCTTCTGATCTGCTGAAATCTCATTATGTTTTCCGCTTGCCTTTCTATTTTGCGCCAACATATCCCCTATAGTAAACGTCACATATTGACGCATGACTATGTCATAGTGAATCCATATCACACCAAGGAGGTTCACCATGGCACGCACGGCGGTTGAAACAGCGAACGTTCTTTCCCTGATGTATGACGAATCATTCGGCGGCGAAGATATGGAGATGTTCCGTATCGGATGGGCCGAGCTTCGGAGCCTGGCCGGTGTTCCCAAGCTCACGGACGAATATCTGGCCCGCATGAACAGGTGTCTGGCGGAAATGAACTATGCCCTTATTCCCTTCAATGATTTCCTAGTTTTGGCCATGCAGAGCGACTTTGCCGTCAAGCGACAGGTACCGGCGCGTCTCCTGGAACAGAACCTGGAGGATGATGAGGACGAGTTTGAGGTCGGCGAGGATGAGGGGCCTTCCGGGGATGATGATGAGTGATTGAGCCTATTGAAAGGCAACCTCAGCGGTCAGTTTCACGGATGAAGTGAAGAATGGGAGGCCTCATGGATACTCAGATAAAAATGTCAGCAAGCGGCCTGAAAATCAAGGTTGTCGGCATTGGTAGTCTTGGAATTAAAGCAACAAATAGAATGGTTGAGTCACTGTTGCAGGGGGATGAGATTATTGCAATAGGGGCGTCGGCATTCGCGACAAGCAAATCCAAGGCCTCCCAAACAATATGTATTTGCAGAAAAATACGGGGAACAGGAACCAGTGGAAATATGGAAATTGCACGAAACAACGCGTATGCGAGCAGGGATCTCTTTCGCATGCACCTTGGTTCGTGTGATCTGGTAATCCTCATTGCCGGCCTTGGTGGTGGTACCGGTACCGGGGCCACACCAGTCATCACCAGGTTGGCAAAAGAAACCGGCGCCTTGGTGCTTGTTGTTGTCACCTTGCCGTTCGAGCGGGAAGGGCGGATTCGTTTCCTGAAAGCCCGGCAAGGAATTCACGAATTGAAAAAACTTGCGGATTGCCTGGTCGTGATTTCAAACGACCGACTTATTGAACTTTCCCGCAAAAGGATTTTCTCTCTGGAAGCGTTTTTATCCGCGGACGAAGTTGTGGATAAAGTGGTCAGAGCGATAGTTGAACCAATTGCAAGACAGGATTTGGTGAATGCTGAGTATGCTGAATTCAAGGCAAGGGTAACATCGGGAGGTTTTACGATCCTGGGTTTTGGAGAGTCCTCTTCCGATAGGGACGCTACTGAAGCTGTAACAAGGGCACTCGATAATTCGCTTCTGGAGGGGTCTGATTTCCAACGAGCCAAAAGCGTATTCATCTGCTTTTTCATCAGTAATTCGCTGTCAGACTTGGAGATTGAAGATGCTTGCAGAATGGCTGGAAACAGGCTTACCCCTGAGACGCCGGTGAGAGCGGGCATCGTTATTACTGACGAAGGGCTGGAAAATGTCCGAGCAATTGTGTTTGGCATCGGAATCGATGTGCCGGAACATCTTGAGGGTAAAATGAAATACCATCCGGAAAGACGAGGGCCAAGAGGAAGCTTGTATTATGATGCTGAACAGACCAATATGCCTGCATTCCTACGAAAAAATCCGTCAAACGAGCTCGTTCAATACTACTTTAGTGGTAAAGAGAGACTGGACGGGAGGAAAGAAGAGACCGATTGAGATTCGCTAACGCCTTCGAACTCAGGAAATAGCAGCAACAGTCTGAAGGAGGGAAACTAATGTCAGCCAACGAGGAAGAGCTCGAATGTCAAATGGTAATCAAGATCATCGGAATAGGGGGGAAAGGAGCGAAGGCCGTAGGCAAGATGATCCGCTGCGTCCAAAACGTGGAATTTTTTGTAGTGACTGAGGAACTGGACGCAATCCATTATTTGAGCAGCAGCGGAGAGATGAAGCCTCTCGCGTTTGTCGCCAGCGAGAGCGTAGTCGGAACCGACAGCGCGCATGGGATTGCGGTGGAAGATTCCTTTGTGGACGTTGTCAGAGATACCGATCTGGTTTTTGTTGTTGCCGGCATGGAAGATTCAGCGGTTGCCGATATGTCGGTCGATTGCGTCCGTGCTGCGCGTGACGCCGATGCATTTACCATCGCCGTTACAGCCGACATGTGGAATAGGGAGGGGGAGGTATCTCGCCTTCCTTCCCGAGTGGATTCGTTTCTCAGCATCTCACTCAACAGCCTGATGCCGTTGGATGATAATACCCCTCAGATTCTGTCCGAACCGGCACTTGCCGACCACCTCGTACGACATGCCGTAGGGCGCATCGTGCAATGCGTGACGGAACGGAGCTTCATCTGCCTGGACTTTGCCGATATGAAGGTAATCCTCGGTGACGGAGATAGTACGTATATGGGGATAGGGATTGCGGATGGACCAGCCAAAGGAAAGGATGCGGCCTCACGAGCAGTTCAGGGCATCTTGCGGCAGGGCATGGACATACGACTGTCTGACGGCGTCCTGGCAATCGTCGAAGGCTCCACCAACATGACCATGGATGACTTCGATGAGGCTGCGAGCGTATTTAACGACATGCTGCCGGAAGAGACCAATGTCGTGTTCGGGTGTTATTTTGATGATGTTTTTGGAGGAAATGTGAAGGTAACTGTATTTTCCTCTTACTCCAGCGGAAAGATGCAATAGAATGCCGCGCTTTGAAGACCACTGTGCTGAATCGCTCCGGATATTTGGCGAGGCTTTCGAAAAGGTTCACATCTGGCTGGACGAATTCGCGGGAACGCCGGAATACGGCTTTCGCCACAGGCGGAAGCGTCACCACGAAGCGGGAATCCGGGAGGCAGCGAATCTGTTTGGAGACGGCGCCGCCGAAGCGGCCCGTCTCCATATCATCTCGGACTTGAAGGAGGAAGGGTGGACCGAGAGTGACCGCTTTCCGATAGATGAATCTGATTACCTACGGATGGGGTTGTTCTGATCTGTGGTGCGCGTCCTAAAGGAACGGCTTGTCTGATATCGTTGGCAACCAAGCTTGCTTCGGAGTGGTGTGCTGAATATTCGCTATAGGGAGATTATGAATGACAAGAAAAAAGTCGTTCGGCGATTTCAAAATGTTGAGAGGATGGCATGAACTCCGCACGGACGGACCTCGAATTACTCTTCCGTATGATTTCCGTTCATCCATCCATGCACTATGTGCCGGGCAAAAGGCAGTACTGTGTTTACGCCCCATCGAAAATGGAGCGTATCAACTAACCTTCCAGGTATCAGTCCCGGAAGATATCGAGCCTTCTTGTGTTATCAGGCATTTGGACAATAGGGGAAGAATCCGTCTACCGAAGTCACTTTGCACCTTATTACGAGAAGAAGATTCCAGAACGGTAATGCTTGCGGGAGAACTCGATAGTATTTCGATCTGGATTCCGGCGAGGCTGGAGGAGTTGCAGAGGCAATTCGACGAAGAAATCCCCGTGGAAGGAGCTGAATTTGTGGGGGTTTTTTCCTAACAAGCAGAAAGGGGCTGAATAGAAGTATTATGATAGAACACGTCGATAGAGAGGGCAGTTGCGCAGTTTTGAAGGTAGTTGGAGTCGGTGGGGCGGGCTTGAATGCAGTGAATGCAATGATTGATACGCATGTCCAAGGCGTTGATTTCATCGTGGTGAATGTCTCTCCGCACCGACTCAGAAAATCCAAGTCGCCGGCTAGAATCATGATCGGAAACGACCCGCGGGGATTCAGCACGGGTGGAGATCCAGGTATAGGGCGAATCGCGGCACAGGAACACGAGCAGGAACTTGCCGAACATTTCTCCGGCGCAGACATGATATTTATTACCGCGGGCATGGGAAGTGGTACCGGAACCGGAGCGACTCCTCAAATCGCACGGATTTCCCGGGCGGCTGGGGCGCTTGTCGTGGCCGTTGTAACCAAACCCTTCTCCCATGAAGGAAGACAACGGATGCTCAAGGCCGAAGAAGGGATACGAGAACTGCAGCAGTATTCCGATTGTATTATCGTGATTCCAAATGATCGGCTGATTGCCGCGGGGAAAGGAGTTTCGCTGGTAGATGCCTTCAAACCCGCCGACGACATCCTGCTTCAGGCGGTGCAGGGTGTCGTCAACCTGATACACGGGCATGGCTATATAAACGCTGATTTTAACGACGTGAAGGCGGTCATGTCGGAACGTGGTCCCGCTATGATCGGTATGGGTGTCGCGTCAGGAGACAATCGCGCAGTTCAGGCAGTAATAAACGCGATTACAAGCCCGCTTCTTGAAGATATTGAGATACAGGGGGCAAAAGGCATCCTGTTCAACATCACCGGAAGCAGCGGCATGACCATGGACGAGTTTGATACCATCACGGAGATTATCCATGAGAAGTGCCATGAGAATGCCAATATCATCATCGGAATGGTAATCGACGAGGAAATGGGGGAACAAATCAGGGTCACCGTCATTGCTACCGGGCTGGCAGGGAATTCTTGTCAACGTAGAAGCGGAACGCCCTTGACGAGAATACGGTAGGTTAAAAAAAGGTTAAACACGATGGCTCAAACTACTATAGCTTTGGATGACCCCGAGTCCTACGATGAAGAAGGGAACACCGCTCTTTTCAAGGCGGCATTCCTCGGCAATTACAATATGATTAAGCGGTTGTTTACCGCCGGCGCAAATCCAAATAAACCGAATAGAAACAGAATCACTCCTCTCATGGCAGCGGCCTCGGAAGCGCACCCGGATGTAGTTGCGCTGCTACTTGATTCGGGTGTGTCGGTTGATGCCAGGAACGAGGCAGGTGAAACGGCTTTGCTCTATATGGCGCGCGGCGAAAACTCGGTAATCCTCGAGGATTGTATCAATTCGATTCAGCCTGAATATCAACGGAAGGTGGAAACCGACGAGGAGATTTCAAGAATCAGGGCAGCGTATCCACGCATTGTACGATTGCTATTAGCAGCCGGATCTGACGTGAATGTCAGAGACATCTTTGGTTCTTCCCCTCTCCATAACTTTGCTGCTCATATGGGTCCAGACTGCGTTCGTCTCCTGCTGGAACATGGTGCTCAGGTAAATGCCAAAGATGAATCGGGCGAAACACCCCTCATGAGTGCGTTGTTTCCGGAAACGGAAAACTCAGTGAATATTGTCAAACTGCTCCTGGAATACGGTGCCGATGTTAACATCGAGAATGATCACAAATTTTCCGCGCTGAGGATCTGCTCCGAGCGGCCGGGTAATCTAATAATCATTTCACTGCTGCTGGCCTCGAGCGCTTCACGAAACCTAGCGGATGCCACACGATAGGGCGGCCGCCTTTTTTTATTGGTGCGCCAGGCATGGCGGGTGGAGCGTAAGCGGCCTCTTCTCGGTTGTGATGAATTAGCAAAGGGATTTCCGGGGACATAATACAGTTTATTCACATCGTCAAGCATAAATCGGTATTGTGTCCCCCGCCACCCCCGCAAGATAGGTCCAGTCAAAGCCGGTGGTCCACATCTCCGGGAAACAGACGAGGTCGCTCCCCCGACTCGCAGCCTCGGCAATCAGGGCTTCCGCCTTCGCCAGGTTCTCCTCCGGCCTCGATACGGCAACCTCCATCTGGGCGATTGAAACGGCAAGGTTCATGGAGTGTCCTCCGGGCTGTCCAGGGAAGGAAGCGGCTCCCGCCGCTCCAGCCACGATGAGGGCAGGTTCGCCGACAGAGACACGATTCCGCCGACGATGGCGCAGGTGGTGTCGCAATCCCCCCGCCCCTTCGCTGTCAGCCACAGGGCGTCCTCATAGGAGTCGAGATGGTGGGCAGCGACCCAGACGCAGAACGGGACCGTATCCTGGGCCGTTACCTCGCTCCCGGTTCCGAGGGTCCGGACGGCCCACGCATGCTCGCCTGCGGGAATGTCGCGGGCGAGCAGCAGCCGCTGCCGCGTGATCCCGTCAGGAACGTAGCGCACAACCTCCTCCATGAACTCCCGGCCTACGGGTCGTGGAACACAGGCAGCCAGCGAGGCGGCAACTGCCGCAGCAACTGCCCCGGACTGGCCCTCCGGGTGGGCATGGGTGACCACGGCGGAGAGCCGTGCCTCATCCGCCGCACGCTCCGGGTCTCCGGCGAAGAAGGCGCCGAGAGGGGCGACACGCATGGCCGAACCGTTGCCGAAGGAGCCGCCGCCGAACAGCTTCGGCGATACCTCCCGCCAGTCCGACCCGGTTGCGATCTGCATCAGAAGCCGTCTCGCCCCTCCCGCGTAGCCGCGGTTCGGTTGCTCCAGGTAGCGCCGCGCAAAGGCCTTTGCCAGGGCATCCTGGTCGATGCGGCCATGCTCCTTCAGCACCTCCACGATGGACAGGGCCATGTGGGTATCGTCGGTCCAGCGCCACTTTTCAACGGGAAGGTCGTCCCATCCGGCGTATTCGGGAGAGAGAAAGAAAAACAGCTCGCCGAAGGCGTCCCCCACCGACAGCCCGTCAAGACTCCGCAGCGCCCTTGTGATCGCTTCGTTCATTGCTTCCTCCCGCGGCACGCGGGGTGGGCCGTCTTTTGAATCGGTCCGTTACCCGGATGCCCTCGTGCGCTTGCATCTCCCCACTACCTCTATCACGGCGCCCCGTCATTGCAAGGCCGGCCCTTTCAGGCCCGGAGCAGAATCAGTGAAATAACGGTAAGGGTGATGCCCGCGAGTTGCACCGGCGTCGGCCGCTCACGGTAGATGAGGATCGACAGGAGTATGGCCACCACAAAATGCATGCCGGTGATTACCGTCACCAGAGAAAGGGGTCCCCTGGCCAGCCCCTCCAGGTAGGCGTAGAAACCGGCAATATTGAGCACCCCCATGGCGAAGCCGATGAGAAAGGGGCCGCGAAGGCCTTCCGGAGCATCCTTCTTTTTCCGCCCCACACCGAAGCCGGCAAGAAAGAGGGTGGACAAACCGTAGGACAGGGCTATGAATGCCGTCTTGTCGGTGCCGATGGCAGCGAAACGGCTCGAAACAGCGGCCGCGGTTCCGGCCAGAATGGCAATCGCCACGAACAGTAAACCTCCGGCGGGTGACGTGGAGGGTCCTCCGCCGCCCGTCCTCTGCAGGGCGATGAGGAGCGCGGCGCCGAAGCCCAGGAGGATTCCCGCTCCTTGCAGGAGTGAGACACGCTCGTGGAAGAAGAGAAGGGAAACAACGACGACAAGAACCACATCCAGCCTGATGAGTGGATAGGCGATCCCGACGGGGAGACGTTTCAGGGCCTCTATGTGGGAAACGGTGGCGGCAAGAAAGGCGATGCTGTTGGCAAGGGCGACCACCAGGAGGTAACGGATATCGGAAATCTCCGCGCCGCGCACCATGAAGACGGCCCCGCTGATGACGGTAACCGTGGCCATGAAGCAGAGGGTTGTCAGGGCCGTTCCGCGGGACTGCTCCGCGGCCACCTTGTAGAGAAAGCGTTGCGTCCCCATGAGGAGCAGCGAGGCAACGGCGAAGGGAAACCAGCCCGTCATTTCTTCATCCCCCAGAACAGAACCGGATGTGTCATTCCTTGCCAACAGTAGTAGCCGCGGCGAAGCATCTTTGCAAGGGAAATCACTCCCGGCCGCCGACGGAGGGAGAACCGGGGTTGCGTCCGGGAGGCCGGGTCTATTGACTTTTCACCCCTGCCGTGAAATCATGCCGCCATGGAAATCATCGCCGATCTGCATACCCACACCGTGGCCTCGGGCCACGCCTATTCCACCGTCAACGAAATGGCCGGCGAGGCAGGCCGCAAGTGCCTGAAGGCCCTTGCCATCACCGACCACGGCCCGGCACTGCCGGGAGGCCCCCACCTGTATCACTTCGGCGCCATGCGCTTCATCCCCCCCTGGATTGGGGGAGTCCGGATCCTGCGCGGGGTTGAAGCGAACATCATCGGGACCGACGGGACCCTGGACATGCCGGAAGCGTATCTGGCGCGGCTGGATTTCGTGCTGGTCGGCCTTCATGAGGGGACCGGGTTCGACGACCACGGGATTGACGGGAACACCGAGGCGCTGATCCGCGCCATGGCCAATCCCCGGGTCAGGGCAGTCGCCCATTCCGGCAATCCCGTGTATCCGGTGCACTTCGAAAAACTGGTTCAGGCGGCCGTGGATACGGGAACCGCTCTTGAGATCAACAATGCGTCATTTTGCCTGAGCCGCACGGGAAGCAGGCCCCAGTGCGAACGCCTGGCTGAGTTGATTGCCCGTTCCGGGGCGCTTGTTGTCGTGGGAAGCGACGCGCATATCGCGCAGGGGGTGGGGGAATTCGGAGAGGCCGTCGCCGTGCTGGAACAGGCGGGAATACCGGCACAACAGGTGGTAAATTCTTCGTACGACCGGCTGCTGAAATTTCTCGGCCTGGAGGACATCCCGGACCCGGCGGGCCTTACGGCTCCCTCTCAAGCACGTCACGCACCTTCCGCAGAAACTCGTCCGGGGTGATGGGTTTGGCGATGAAGTCGAATTGCGGGTCGATGCCGGCCGCTCCTCCCAGGATATCGCCCGTATACCCGCTGGTAAACAGCGCCCGGATGTCCGGACGCACCTTCCGTATCTCCTCATAGGCTTCCCTGCCGTTCATCTTCGGCATGATGACGTCGAAGATCAACAGGTCGATTCTTTCCCTGTTCTCCAGAAAGACCGCACAGGCATCACTGCCGTTGGCCGCTTCGAGAACCGTGTAGCCGCACTCTTCCAGAAGATCCCGATGCAGCATGCGCACATCGTCGTCATCCTCGGCGATGAGGATGGTTTCCGTACCGGTTCGCAAGTCGGAAGGCGGGACGGTCTCCCGAGCCGTTTCCACCCCTTCCGCCAGCGGAAGGTACAGGGTGAAATCGCTCCCCTCACCCGGCGCGCTGGAAACCTCGATATAGCCGTTGTGCTGTTTGATGATTCCATAGACGATTGCAAGTCCGAGACCGGTCCCCTTGCCCGGCTCCTTGGTTGTAAAGAAGGGCTCGAATATCTTTTCCCTGATCGTCGCATCCATGCCGATACCGGTGTCGATAATGGAAATCCTGGCGAAAAGCCCCGGTTGTCCATACCCGTATGACCGGACGTATTCACCGGCCAGCTCGGCTACCCCGGTGCTGACGGTCACGACGCCCCCTTTCGGCATGGCATCCCGGGCATTGGTGACGAGGTTTACCAGAACCTGTTCCAACTGGCCCTCATCAGCCAGCACGACAAGCCTCTCCCTGCCGATGTCGGTCCGGAACTCGATATCCTCCCGGATAAGACGCGACAGGAGTGTCCCTATCTTCTCGATAGTCTCGTTTACGTTCACATGGTGGGGGTAAAGGACGTGCTTTCGGCTGAAGGTGAGGAGGCTGCGGGTAACGACGGAGGCCCGTTCGGCGGACGTGAGGATCTGGTTCGAAAAATGCCGGAGCTGGCTGTTCTCTTCGGTCTTCATGACAAGAAGGTGGCCGAAGCCGATGATGGCCGTCATGATATTGTTGAACTCATGGGCCACGCCTCCCGCCAGCTGTCCGATTGCCTCCAGTTTCTGCGAATGGTTGAGCTGGTACTCCAGGTACCGCTTCTCCTCCTCGGCCCGCCTGCGATCGGTAACGTCGGTCGTGGTGCCGGTCATGCGGAGAGGCCTCCCCTTCTCGTCCCACTCCACCACCTTGCCGCGATCAAGGACCCATTTCCATTCCCCGGATCGGGACATCACCCGGAATTCAACGGCATACTGGGGTATAGAACCATGCAGGTGTCGCATGAGCACTGTTCTCACGGAGAGCGCGTCTTCCGGGTTGACAAGGTCCTTTCCGTCCCGGAATGCCTGTTCCACCTCGTGGAGCGTATAGCCGAGGATCTCGGCCCATCGCGGGCTGAGCTTGACCTCTCCTCGGACCAGGCTCCAGTCCCAGAAACCGTCGCTGCTCCCCTCCAGAACCAGCTTCAGCCGTTTCTCGCTCGCCCGCAGATCCCGTTCCGCGGACTGGGCCTCCGCCAGCGCCTGCTTCAGTTGGACCGTCCTCTTGTCGATTTCACGATCCATCTGGGTCACGAGCCGATTGCCGGCAATGAGCTGTCCCAGACAGTTGCACCAGACAAGAAGGAGGCGTTCATGCCATTCGTTGAAAAAATCGGGACGGGAATGGGATACATTCAGCACGCCCAGGACTTCACCGCCGATCTGAAAGATGGGCACGCTTATCAGGGAGCCGATGGGTGGGCCGCCTGCGATTTTGAAACGGGGGTCGATGGAACAATCACGGCAGTGCTGGAGCGTTCCGGTCTGCACGGCCAACCCCATGATCCCCTCGCCGATGGAGGCTTCGAGGTTATCGCATGGGCTGAACCGGAATACGTCATTCTCTTCGCTCAGCATCGCATCCCAGTCAAGCCCCACGCAGTTTACCAGCCGCTCCCCTTGCAGGAGAAAGATGGAGCAGCGCTCCATGTCCACATTCTCCATCAGCCCCTTAAGCGCCCGGCGGAGCATGGTTTCAAGATCAGGATGGCGGATGTTGAGGGAACTCAGGGTACTCAGTGCGGAAAAGGAGTCGAGGAGGCTGATGATACGTTCGTTGAGATCCGAAAAGGCGGCGCCGGAAAGACGTGTATCCATTTCACTCTCCCGTGGCCATGAACGACGCCATGGACAGCAAATCTTCCAATTGGCCGTCAAGGATCCCGTGCATCTTTTCGAGAACCTCCTGATCGATCCCGAGAAGAGCGGCGATATCAGGCTCCATGTGGAGAACGCTCTCCTCGAAAAGCCGCTGGGACTGCCGCTCACAGTACCCCACGAGGAGCGCCACGGGCCAGAAGTCTCCCCGATACCCCGCATCCTTGTGATTCTCCATGACAAGGACGATATCCCTCGGGAGATGCCATTTCCGGGCAAGCCAGCCGCCTGCCTGCGTCTGGTCGATGCCCAGTTCCTTTCGGATTCTTTCCGTTATCGAAGATTCCGCGCTGGCGACCGGAGGTGAAAAGGCCCGGGAAAGCTCCAGGGGATAGAGGTGAGCGAGAACGGCCAGCCCCAGGTTATGGAGCAGGCCGTTTATATGGATGTTGTCCAGATCCCATCGCAGGAAAGGTGGAAGCGAGGGAAACAGGCTCTGGCATATCTGGGCGGTCACGATGGCTGTAAACCAGTACCGCTCCAGGCGGAACCCGCGGCACCTTTTCACGTCGAAAACCTCGCTGAGGGTCATGCCCAGGACAAGGCTCTTCACCAGCTTGATCCCCAGGACCTTGTAGATGGCGTCATGGACGGTGCGAACGCCGCCCGGCCAGCCGAAATACGCGGCATTGGCCATTCCCAGAAGCCGTGCCGCCAGCTCGGGAGACTGCTCGATAATATCGGCCAGTTCCCGAACATCGGCTTCCGGAGACAGGCACAGAATCCTCCGGGCCGTCATGGGAAGCGGCGGGATTTCCTTCAGGAGCAGGATTTTCTGCCGAATCTCCGCGATGTGTGCTGACGACTGCATCCCTTCTTCCTTTCCGCCTGAGTTCCTCCACGGTACGCGGCGACGATCCGCCCCCACCCGCGCAGTGCATCAGGGCAGGGGCGTTCATTACTACATACTGTATCGCAGGAACTGACCGAAACTTTAATGTTTTTTCCAGTCAGGGCGGCGTGCCTTTCATCGGTTCGGGAACGTCACGCCTCCTCCTTTTCAAAGGACCCTTTTTCCTGGCATTGGGGGCATTTCTGTGGTTTGCACCGCCCTTCCTTGGTACATCCGCATTTTTTACATTTCCATACAGCCATGGCCGATCTCCTTTCCTTTGTCCCGACAGCGTAAGCGGCGGCCACAAGTGGCCGCCAAAAGCGGGCAACCACATGGGGTTGCCCCTACATCTCGATGACATATCGGGTGCAAAATAGAATCAACATATCCGCGGCAGTTGCTCCCCGGACAGCATCTCAACCGCCCGCATACCACCCACCACGGTCTCCATCCTGACTTTGCCGCCGCCCGGGGAGGTAACCTCGCCAATAATAGCTGAGTCGGTTCCCAGGGGATGCCGGCGCATCTTCTCAAGTATACGCTCCGCGGCGTCCGGAGCAACGAAGACCAGCACCTTTCCTTCGTTCGCCACGTAGAGGGGATCGAGGCCAAGGACGGCGCAGACGCCCCGGACAGCGCCCTTCAGGGGGAGGGCCGCCTCGTTCAGGGTGATGGAGACATCCGACTGCAGCGCTATCTCCTTGAGCGTGGTGGCAACGCCGCCGCGGGTCGGGTCTCTGAGTACGCGAATCGCGTCCCCTTCGGACAGGATCTCGTCCACCAGCCCGTTCAGGGGCGCGCAGTCGCTCCGTATGTCCGCCTCCAGTTCCAGTCCCTCCCGTTTGGCCATCACGGCGATGCCGTGGTCGCCGATGGTGCCGTTGATGAGGATCCTGTCTCCGACCCGGGCATTTGCGCCGCTGATCTCCAGTCCGTGACGGAACACCCCGATGCCGGAGGTATTGATGAAGATGCGATCCGCCTTGCCGCGGGGAACAACCTTGGTATCTCCGGCGACAATGGCGACTCCGGCCCGGTCGGCGGCCTCCCGCATGGATCGGAGGATCTCGCCGAGCTCTCTCCGGCTGAACCCCTCTTCCAGGATGAGGCCGACACTGATGGCCCGCGGCCGCGCACCCACCATGGCAAGGTCGTTGACCGTGCCGTTTATCGCCAGGTCACCGATATTGCCGCCGGGGAAAAAGACGGGATCCACCACATAGGAGTCGGTGGTAAAAGCGAGCCGCACTCCGTCATGCTCCAGCACCGCCGCGTCGTTCTGCCCGGAGACCGGTATCCCGGACAAGGCTGGGATAATAAGCTCGTCCAGCAGCTGGTGGGAAAGCCTCCCGCCGCTGCCGTGCCCGAGAAGGATGAGATCATTGTCCACTGGTTGCTCCTTACATGAATACATGAGGCAAAAGGCAAAGGGCTAAAGGCAAAAGGTTTCAAAACCCGCTTTCCTACAGCCATCAACCATGAGCCCTTTGCCTTTTGCCTATTGCCCATATTTATACGCTGCCGCGCAACTCCCCTCCGATGAAACCATGCAGGCCCCCACCGGTTGCTCCGGGGTGCAGGCGGAAGCGAAAAGGGGACAATCGGCCGGCGCGATCTTCCCCTTGAGGACCTCTCCGCACAGGCACCCCGCAGGCTCGCGGGACTCTTCCACCCGGACCGGCACGACCTTTTCCGCGTCAAAATCCGCGAATTCCTTCGCTATCTCCAGGCCGCTCTCCGGGATAACGCCGAGCCCCCGCCAAGCAGTATCGGCCGGGGTGAACACACGGGAGAGAAGCTCCTGTGCCTTGGCGTTCCCGCCTGCGGATACAAACCTGCTGTACTCATTCTCCACCGCGCTGCGCCCTTCCGTCACCTGCCGCGCCAGCATCGCCACTCCCTGCAGGATGTCCGCCGGCTCGAAACCGGTGACCACACACGGCACGCCGTGCTCCTCGGCCAGGAAACGATAGGCGTCGGCTCCGATAACGGCGCTCACATGGGCGGGACAGAGAAAGCCGTCGATGCCCAGGTCCGGGTCGGAGGAAAGGATGCGCATGGGGACCGGGATGGTCTTGTGGGCGGAAAGAACGGAAAAATTGCCGACACGCCGGGAGCGTGCCGTGATAAGCGTGGCCGCGATGGTAGGCGCGGTGGTTTCGAAGCCAACGCCCAGGAATACCACCCGTTTGCCGGGATTCCTCTCGGCAAGGGACAGTGCGTCGAGGGGCGAGTAGACGATCCTGATGTCGGCCCCCTTGGCCCGCTCCTCCAGCAGGCTGGAAGAAGAACCGGGGACCCGCATCATGTCGCCGAAGGTGGCCGTGATGGTCTCGGGAAGGCGGGCACAGGCCACAGCCCGGTCCACATACCCCACCGGCGTGACGCACACCGGGCAGCCGGGCCCGGAGATAAGACGCACACCGGCCGGAAGAAGGGTCCTGATGCCGTACTGGTAGATGGACATGGTATGGGTGCCGCAGACCTCCATGAAGGTCATGGGCTTTGTTCGGCCCTCGGCCAGTTGACGGATCCGTTCAGCCAGTCCCCGCACCAGGTCCCGGTTGCGGAATTCCTCGAAAACGGACCTTTTCATTCGGGCGCCCGTGACAGGTCCAGGCACTCCCGCATGATGGACAGGGTTTCCAGGGCCTCTTCCTCGTCAAGGCGGCTGATGGCGAATCCGGCGTGGATCAGGACATAGTCCCCCACCTTCACCTCGTCGTTGAGCATCATCAGGCTCGCCTCCCGGCGCACGCCGTCGATCTCCGCGACCATGGTATCCCCTTCAATATTCGTTATCTGCATCGGTACCGCAAGACACATCCGTCAGACTCCTTCCCGCTATGATTGCCTGTCCCAGGGCCAGCCCCCCGTCGTTGGGAGGGACCAGCCGGTGGGTGAAGACCTGAAAACCCCGGCCGGAGAGGAGGGCGAACACCCCCTCGCTCAGCAGCTTGTTCTGAAACACCCCGCCGGAGAGGACGACGCGATCCGTACCGCTCTCCGCGCGGATGTCCCCGCACACTGTTCCGACAGCGGCGGCAACCGTGTTGTGGAATCGGCGGGCCATGAAGGAACTGTGTCCGCCACCCGCCACATCCTCGACCAGGGCGCGGATCATGGGCCGGAAGTCCACCATGAGACCCTCCTCCCCCTCTTCGAGGGCAAAGGGATAGAGCGCCTCGGTCTCCGACGGCTCGGCCAGGGCCTCAAGCTCGATGGCCGCCTGCCCCTCGTAGGACACCCTTCCCCGCAGGCCGATGAGGGCGGCGACGGTGTCGAAGAGGCGGCCGCAACTGGAGGTGAGGGGTGAGTTGATCCCCCGCTCCAGCATGGCGAGGAAGAGCTTTCGTTCTCCAGCCGGGATCTCCTCCAGAAAGGGAAGCGGCAGCTCGAAAAGGTCTTCTCCATAAACCGAATAAAGATGGGAGAGTGCCATGCGGAACGGCTCCCGGACCGCGGCATCCCCTCCAGGCAGGTGAACCGGCCGGAAAAGTCCCACACGCCTGAACGAGGTATACCCGCCCACCAGGAACTCGCCGCCCCAGACCGTACCGTCGGATCCGAGGCCGGTGCCGTCGAAGATCACCCCGATAACCTCTCCCTCCAGGCCGTGCTCCGCCATGCAGGAAGCCAGGTGCGCGTGGTGGTGCTGGACGGCGATGTGGGGTAGATTCGCAATCTCACGGGCATAAACCGTTGAGAGGTAGTCCGGATGGAGGTCATGGGCCACCGCCTCGGGCCGAATGTCCAGGATCCGCTCCAGGTGCTCCACCGTCTCCTCCAGGGAGCGCAGCACCGCGTCGTTCCCGAGGTCGCCGATGTGCTGGCTGAGAAATGCCCGGTCGCCGCGCGTCAGGCAGACCGTCCCCTTCAGCTCCGCCCCCACGGCCAGCACGCTCCTCTGGGGAGCGGGGAGAGGGACGGCTCTCGGCACGTAGCCCCGAGAACGGCGTAAAAACAGTGGGTTACCCTGAAAGACCCGGATCACCGAATCATCGGTACGGATATAAATGCCGCGGTTGTGGACCAGGAAGAAATCGGCAATCTCCGACAGGACCGCTCCGGCCTCTTCGTCACGGTAGACGATGGGCTCATCGGACAGGTTGCCGCTGGTCATCACCAGGGCCGTGAAGTTCCCCCGCAGCAGCAGGTGATGGAGAGGGGCGTAGGGGAGCATGACCCCGACGTAGCCGTTGGAGGGAGCGACCTGGCGGGCAACGGGACTGTTCTCCCTCTTGCGCAGCAGGACGATGGGCCGCTCCGGCCCTTCCAGGAGCCGTTGCTCCATGGGATCGAACAGTGCATACTCCGCGACCTCCCCCAGCGACGGAGACATGACGGCGAACGGCTTTTCATCCCTCTTCTTCCGGCGCCGGAGCTCGCGTACAGCCTCTTCGTTGCAGGCGTCCACGGCAAGGTGATACCCTCCGATCCCCTTGACGGCCAGGATCCGTCCCGCTTTCAGCAGACTGATGGCGATTTCCAGGGGATCCCCCGCGACTGCCCGTCCCGCGCCGTCACGAAGGTCGAGCCGCGGACCGCACACCGGGCATGCGACCGGCTGAGCATGGAAACGGCGGTCACGGGGATTCTCGTACTCGGCGCGGCAGTCGGGGCAGAGGGGAAAGTCGGCCATGGTCGTGTACGGCCGGTCGTAGGGGATGCCGGTAATGATGGTATACCGCGGGCCGCAGTTGGTGCAGTTGATGAATGGGTAGCGAAAGCGACGGTCGGAGGGATCGAAGAGCTCCCTGAGGCAGTCCGGGCAGACGTCGCAGTCGGGAGCTATCTGTATAGCAGTCCCGCCGCCGCCGCTCTCCAGGATGGAGAATCCCTGTTCTTCATCGAGCAGCGGGATTTCTTCCGTCCTGATGGAGCTGATGACCGATAGAGGGGGCGCCGAATCCCGAAGGCCGCGGAGAAAAGCCCTCACTCCGTTTGACGCGCCCTGTGTCTCAAGAACCACGCCGGCCGGGGTGTTCCTCACCCATCCCGTAAGCCCGTTGACATCCGCCAGACGGAAGACGAAGGGGCGGAAACCCACCCCCTGCACGATACCTTCGATTGTTGCCCTGATTCTATTTCTAATGCCGTAACTCCGGAAAGGCGGCCGGGAGGCTCACTTTTCCCTGGTGCGGGACGCCAGCCATCCGTACCAGTCGTCCATCCCCTCACCGGTCTTGCTGGAAACATCGAAGATGAGGATGTCGGGATTGACCCGACGGGCCATCTCCTTGCACTTTGCGGTGTCGAAATCCACGTGCGGGAGGAGATCTACCTTGTTGAGAAGCATCACGTCGGCGTTGTGGAACATGGCCGGATACTTGAGCGGCTTGTCCTCCCCTTCGGTAACGCTCAGGACGACCACCTTGTGGTTCTCGCCCAGGTCGAAGGTGGCCGGGCAGACCAGGTTCCCTACATTTTCGATAAGAAGAACGTCCAGATCATCCAGATCAAAGGCTTCCACCGCATGGGATACCATATGGGCATCCAGGTGACATCCGGCGCCGGTGTTTACCTGTCTCACCGGCACGCCGGTTGCGGCTATGCGAACGGCATCGTTATCTGTCTGCTGATCGCCCTCGATGACGGCGAACCGCAGTTTGCCCCTCATATCCAGAAGGGTCCGTTCCAGGATGGTGGTCTTGCCTGAACCGGGAGAGCTCACCAGGTTGAGGACGAAGATACCCTTGCGAAAGAAAAGGTTCCTGTTGCCCCGGGCAAGCCGGTTGTTCTTGGCGAGGATGTCCGTCTCCACCGAAATGGTCTTGGATGAATCGGTCCCGGCAGGGGTATGGTCATGATGATGCCCGTGGGAATGGTCATGGTCGTGATGCTCATGGTCATGCTCGTGATGATGATCGTCGGTTCCGCAGCCGCAGGTGGTGCACATGATTCAATCAACCTCCAGTTCTTTAACGCGTAACTCCTCTCCGGAGAGGATGGCGACCCGGTAACTGCAGCAGCCGGGGCATGGTTCGTAATAGGCCTTCAGGGGAAACTCGGCGCCGCAGTCGCTGCATTTCCCGCGGGCCTCGGTTCGTTCTATGATGAGCTTCGCGCCTTCCAGCGCGGTGCCCCTGGTGCAGGCCTCGAAACAGAACTCCACCGACTCCGGGATAACCCCGCTCAGCGCGCCGATCTCAAGGACAACGGAGGTCACGCGCCGTCCCTCGGCGCTGATCTCGCAGATATCGACAACGCCCTGTGTTATGGATAATTCATGCATTAAAACAGCCTTTTCCGGACAGGAAGAGATTTTCGGGCGGGCCTTTCCGATGCCGGCTCAATGAGGCATTTGCTGTAAAGTATCCTATCAGATAGGCAAAAAAACGTGAAGCGATAAATCCTTCCCGATTTCAGGAAGATTCACGGAAGGGTCGCGCGCCTGGAAGCTGCGCGAAACAACGCCAGCGACGTCTTGCTGTCGGTAATCTCACCGTTGGCCGCCATGCTCAAGGCCTTTTCCAGCGGAATACGGACGGTCTCGATTTCCTCGTAGTGCTCCGGCGAGGCATCCTCCTGGGTCAGCCCGGTTGCCAGAAAGAGATGTATCTTTTCGTCGAAGACGCCGGGAGACGGATGCATGATTCCCAGCGGCTCAAGAGTCTCAGCAATTAGTCCCGTTTCTTCCGCAAGTTCGCGACTGCCGCACGCGACGGGATCCTCGCCCGGACCGAGTCTTCCTGCCGGCACCTCCAGGAGCTTTCCGTCGACAGCGGGGCGCAGCTGGCGTATCAGGGTCACCGTGCCGTCTTCGTGGAGCGGCAGGACTCCGACGCCTCCCGGATGACGCACGATCTGGAAGATGTGCCACCCCTTTTCGCCAATCTTCACTTCCATCTGCTCAACATTGACAACCAGTCCCCGGAAAAGCATCTCTCTGTTTCTCGTTTCCATCTTCATTACCCTCCTGTTGCGAAGTTCCTGCACACTGTCACGAGCAGGGGAAGGCCCTCGGCTACGGTGAGGTAAACGGCGATCAGTCCCCGTCTTTTCCCCGCGTCAGCCCTGACCGGTTTTTATTTGCCGATCTTTGTGGTATGCTTTTTTTTGGGTTCAAGTGGCGGGAATGTACTATTTTTCGTGAAACGGGGTGTTTTCAATGAAAAAACTTCTTCTCTCCGGATGCGGCGCAGCGATACTCTTCGCGGTCGGATGCGCCATGTTTAGCGCCTGGAAGGCGATCCCTCCACCGGGCGGATGCGACCAGTGCCATACCGTTCCCATCAGCAGCAACTGGCAGCTGGCCTACCAGGCCCCTGTCCTCAGCGATGAGAAGAACCGGCCCTATTTCCAGAGGGAGGAGTACAACATTCCTTCCACCGACAAGCCTGCATCGTCTCTGGTGGTACAAAAAGGAACGGATGAAAACTGCTTTGAATGTCACCGGGCGCCAACTCCCTCCCATAAAGGGAGAATGGGACGTTTCCATCATTGACGTCAAGACGGGCAAGAGCGTCGGGTTTTCCTCCTGGCCCGTCTGATCCCCGCCTCCAGGTCAGCCAGAAACCCGAGTGATTCCTCATTCACCTCCCCCACCGGACAGGCAATCTCCAGGAGCGCCCGCAGCATGAAGAAAAACCACTCCGTGCTGTCGTGCATCTGCGCAACGGCATGCGAGCCAGCTAGGTACGAGACGGCGCGCACCAGGATGTCCGGATCGCCTCCCTGTTCCCTGATGCGGCTCACATGCTCGCGGGCAAAGTGGTAGAACGTGTCCGCGAGACGCTGCATCCTCTCCACATCCGTCGGCCTGGCATCCGCCATGGTTTTTCGGGCAGCCTCGAAACAGGCGGCCCGGAGCGCTTCGTGGTCAAGTTTCACGAAAACCTCCCACACATTCTGCTTCTTCGCACGGAAACACCCGCAAAGGAGTCAAGCGGGGCCGGACGCTGAAGCCAACTCCTACAGCACTGCGATCAAATCTTTGGGAAGGCGCTTCGCTTTCATCCCCGGACCGACGCAGACAAGGGTGACCTTTCCTTCGGCAAGGAGCTTGTCGTCATGGGTACGCACTACACGCTGACCCATGGTGAACGAGGTCCGACCCACATCCAGCACAGTGGTCTCAACCCTGACCAGGTCGTCGAGCACGGCGGGCGCCCGGAAGTCAATATCCAGTCGCACAACAGGGAATATATCACCTCTTTCCGCCAGTTCGCCAACCGAAAGCCCCCTGTCACGAAAGAATTCGGTTCTTCCACGTTCGAAAAATGCGAGATAGCGGGCATGGTAGACGACTCCGCCTGCGTCGGTATCCTCGTAGTAGATTCGGAATTCCATGACTACCTCTTGTACTGTTTCAGGTTTTCTCGCTCGCGTGTTACGCGGGAAACATAAACGGACGAATGCGCCAAGGCGATTTTAACGGGTGCCCAAAAAATAGGCTTTCAAATTTCGATTTTCACGGCTTTTTTTCGGACATGGAAGGGCAAGGTCTTCACTCAGAACCCGAAGCCGGGAAACATGAAATACGGCCCGTAATCTGCTAATTTCACATTCGCGACTATCACGCCCTTTACACAGGGGTACTTTTTTTCAACACTATCAGATAACGCTCATCCCCACTGACGGGGAGCTTCAGATGGATGCAATCGTCGATCATCGCTCCCAGGTCGGCAAGACGTTCTCTTGCATCATCAGCTTCTTGCCGCCCATCCTTTCCCTTCATGGCGATAATCAACCCGGTGTCCTGGATAAGAGGCAAGGCTAGGGAGGCAAAATACGGCAGATCGGAAAACGCCCGTGACACGATGCAATCGAAGTGCGAGGAGTATTTTTCCACCAGTCCCTCTGCTCTGGCATGAAGCGCGGTAAAGTCAAGGAGGCGAAGGAGCCTCGCCGCATGCCGCTGAAAAAGGATCTTTTTCTCCACAGAATCCACGGAGACGACGGAGAGCTTCGGAAGCAGAATCTTTAGAGGAATGGCAGGAAAGCCGCCCCCGGATCCGATATCCAGAAGAGACTCCGCTTCTCCTAAAGCGCCGATCAGTGTCATGGAGTCGGCAAAGTGCTTGACCACGATGTCCCGGTCATCCCTGAGGGACGTAAGATTAATTTTCCTGTTCCATTTTTTCAGTTCAGCGGCGAATAGGCCGAATTGGCCAAGTGCGTTGGAATCGAGTTCAATCCCGAGTTCGTCCGCGCACTGCCGAAAAAGTTCAGAATCTGCCCGGTTCATTTCCCCCAACCCGCCTTGATGGCAACGGAAAGGATGGAAATCGCCGCCGGAGTGACCCCCTGGATGCGGGAAGCCTGGCCGAGGGTATCGGGCCTGAACCGCATCAGCTTCTCGCGGACTTCAGCGGTAAGCCCCTGCAGAGCCGAGTAATCGAAGGTTTCGGGAATCCTGCAGGACTCAAGTTTGGACGAACGTTCGATCTGTTGCAGCTGACGATCGATGTACCCCTGATACTTGATCTGGATCTCCACCTGCTCCCTGACCGACTCCGGGAGGGAGAGACTACGGGTATCGATTTTTTCCAGGTCCCGGTAGGAAAAATCCGGACGACGCAGCATATGCTCGAAGGTAACGGCATTCTGGAGATCCGCAAGGCCGTGTTCCTCCAGGAACACGCGGTCCGCTTCCGACGGCGTCAGTCGCGCGAAACGAAGCCGCTCAAGCTCCGCCACGATCATTTCCCTCTTTTCCAGGAATCTTTCGTATTCATCGGCACGTACAAGCCCCACGGCATGCCCCTTTTCCCTGAGCCTCAGGTCGGCATTGTCCTCGCGGAGAAGGAGACGGTACTCGGCGCGCGAAGTGAACATTCGATACGGTTCCCTGGTGCCGAGCGTCACCAGGTCGTCGATGAGAACGCCGATGTACGCCTCTCCCCTCCCCAAAACGAGAGGCTCTTTTCCTTGTACGCGGAGAGCCGCGTTTATGCCGGCCATGAGGCCCTGTGCAGCCGCCTCTTCATATCCGGATGTGCCGTTTATCTGGCCGGCGTGGTACAGGTTCCGTACCGGCTTGGTTTCCAGTGAAGAATGAATCTGTATCGGGTCGACGTAGTCATACTCGATCGCATAGGCCGGGCGCATGATTTCCACCGACTCAAGTCCCTCAATGGAACGATACAGTGCAAACTGGACATCGATGGGAAGAGAAGTGGAAAGTCCGCTGGGGTAGATCTCGATTGTATCGGCCCCCTCCGGCTCCAGGAAAGACTGATGCCGCGCCTTTTCCGGGAAACGGACGACCTTGTCCTCGATAGACGGACAGTAGCGGGGACCAACCCCCTCGATAACACCGCCGTACAGCGGCGAGCGATCGAGATTCGCGCGAATAATCTCGTGAGTGCGTTCATTGGTATAGACGATGTGACAGGGGAGCTGGGGTCTTTCTATCTTTGACGTGGAGAAAGAAAAGGGGATGGGAGGATCATCACCATGCTGCGCTTCGAGCCGGCTGAAATCGATGGTCCGTCCGTCCAGACGCGCGGGCGTTCCCGTCTTGAGCCTGCCGACTTCGAAACCAAGATCACGCAGCGAGTCGGACAGGCCTTCGGCGGGGAGGTCCCCGGCGCGTCCTCCCGCATACCGCGTAAGTCCAACGTGGATGAGTCCTCGAAGAAAAGTGCCCGTGGTAAGTATGACGGTCTTACCCAGGAATCGCACCCCGACCCTGGTATCAACACCCCGGACCTCTCCCTCGACCACGTACAGGGCGGTCACCTCGCCCTGTTTCAGTGAAAGGTTTTCCTGATTCTCCAGAACCCTTTTCATACCGGCCCGGTAGAGTTGCTTGTCGGCCTGAGCACGAGAGGCGCGAACAGCGGGACCCTTCCGCGTATTGAGGGTCCTGAACTGGATGCCCGTGGCATCTATCATTTTGCCCATCTCGCCGCCGAGGGCGTCAATCTCCCGAACCAGGTGACCCTTGGCCAGGCCGCCGATTGAAGGATTACAGGACATGAGCGCAACCGCGTCAAGATTAATGGACAGGAGCAGCGTACTGCGACCCATACGCGCTCCGGCCAGGGCCGCTTCGCACCCGGCATGCCCAGCGCCCACCACAATGATGTCGTACTGCTTTTCGTAGACAACCACCGCTTTTCCTTGTATGCCGAAATGCCGGCATCTGCTTAATCAAGAAAACCTATTCGTGGAACTTCGCGACAAGAGCCCCTGAGAGGAAGAAAAGACGGCCTTTTGCAGACCGAGGAAGAATCAGAAATCTATTTTGTCAGCCTGCAAGAAGCCGTAAACAGGGGCTCCACGAACCATGTTCCACGTGGAACAGTTCCTATTTTCCGATACAGAACCGGGAAAAAATCTGATCCAGTATATCGTCGGGGGTCGTTTCCCCGGTCACTTCCCCCAAGGCGTGCAATGCGTCACGCAGTTCGAGCGCAACAAACTCAATGGCCGTCTCCGCCGGAAAGGACTGGAGAAAAGATTCAAGACGACGCCGAGCCCGCTCAAGGGCGTCCCGGTGTCGGACCTGTGACAGGGCCGTAAAATCTCTACCGTCCCGTGCCCCGCTGCGAATGAAGAGAGAAAATATCGCTTCACGGAGACGTTCAATCCCTTCCCCGCGTCGTGCCGAAATGCTGATGGTGCCGGCCGATCCCAGCTCGTCCGGCACTACCGCCTCCACTGGAAGGTCGGACTTATTGAGCACCAGAAGATACGGGTGCCCGCACACCGCTTCTTTTATTAGCATATCCTCATTATCAAAAGGCCTCGAAGCATCAACCACGAAAAGAATGAGATCAGCCAGGGGTATCTTTTCGAGAGTCAACCTCATGCCTTCCATCTCAATCTCATCCTCGGAATCACGGATTCCAGCCGTATCAAGCAGTTTGACCGGAAGGCCCTTGATATTCACCACTTCTTCAATAATATCGCGCGTGGTGCCGGGGACCGAGGTGACGATCGCCCGTTTTTCCCGCAGCAGGGTGTTCAGGAGGCTGGACTTCCCCACATTCGGCTTTCCGGCGATGAGGACCGATACACCCTCGCGGAGGACCTTTCCCTCGCTGAATCCATCCAGCAGCTCCTCGATACGGGCAAGCGACTCCCTGATCGATGTCTCTATCTGTCGGCAATCAGGAAGTTCGATGTCGTCTTCAGGAAAATCCAGGTACGCCTCGATGAACGCGAGAGAGGTCAGAATGCCTTCCTTGATCCTGGAAATTCTCTTGGACAGATGCCCCTCTCTCTGGTGCTGAGCCAAGGCGAGAGCCGTCTCCGTCTTGCCGCGAATAACCTCGATAACCGCTTCGGCCTGGAGGAGATCGATTCGTCCGTTAAGAAACGCCCTCCTCGTGAATTCGCCCGGTTCCGCGCAGCGGGCGCCGCAGCGGATTACCAGTTCAAGCACTTTCCGGACCAGCAGATATCCTCCGTGGCACTGGATCTCAACCACGTCCTCACGCGTGTAGGATCGGGGGGAACGCATGAGCACGACCATCGCCTCGTCGAGAACATCCCCGCTTTCCGGGTCGATGATTTCCCCATAATAAAAGCGGTGGCTTTGCATGCCACCGCTCTGCTTTCCTGTTCCTGAGAATATATTTCCGGCAATCTCTTCCGCGGCGCCCCCGCTGATCCGGACGATACCGATACCGCCTTCCCCGATCGGTGTGCTGATTGCCGCTATTGTGTCCTTCAGATACATGATTCCGTCCGGCGTCCCGTTAATCCTTCAGCGCATGATTGATATACGCCTGCTGGGCGATTGTCAGGATATTGTTCACCAGCCAGTAGATAACGAGACCCGACGGAAAATTCAGAAACATGAACGTGAAGACCACCGGAAGGGCAAGCATCATCTTTGCCTGCATGGGATCCATGGTTGAGGGGGTCATCTTCTGCTGGATGAACATGGTCGCTCCCATGATGATGGGGGTGACATAGTATGGATCCTTGGCGGAGAGGTCGGTTATCCAGAGCATGAACGGGGCATGCCGAAGCTCGATGGAAAACATCAGGGCCTTGTACAGGGCGAAAAATACCGGGATCTGGACAATCATCGGCAGACACCCTCCGAGGGGATTCACCTTGTGGGTCCTGTAGAGTTCCATCATCGCCTTGTTCATGGCGTCACGGTCATCTTTGAACTTCTCCTTCAATTCCGCCATCATCGGCTGCAGCTTCTGCATGTCCTTCATTGACTTGTAGCTCTTGTGCGTCAGGGGGAAGAAAAGGATCTTTATGATGACGGTAATGATGATAATCGCGATACCGTAGTTATGGGTGTATTTATAGAAGAACTTGAGTGTATAGAGGAGCGGCTTGGCAAGGGCCGAAAACCAGCCCAGGTCAAGTGACTGCTCGAGACCCGCGCCCTGGGCCTTCAGAATATCGAGATCCTTCGGACCGAAGAAAAGGCGATACGCAATGGCCGTAGTCTGCCCCGGCTTGAGGTCAAGGGGCGGTGATGAAATGAGGGTATTCAGATATCTCGCGTTCCCCTTTTCTATCGCTACGGGACCGATGCTGCCGTCTTTTGACAGTACCGCGCTCAGAAAATATTTGTCCGCATACCCGGTCCATTCCACGCTTGAGACATATTTTTTCGGCTTCTCCGCTATGTCTTTGACGGCCTCGGTGCTGAACTTCCCGTCGGCACGGGTAACCGCGCTGTCGATTTCGAAGCGGCTCTGCTTGTTCTTCGGCCCGACGGGGTGGGGAAGGGAAAGAGTCAAGGCTCCCGTCAACGGGGCGGCGCCGCTGTTGGCAATCCGTGTCTCAAGGCCTATTTCATACCCGGCGCCGGAAAAGGTGTAGGATTTTGTAACCGTTACCCCTTGGGGGGAAGTCCAGGTGAAATCGAGCCGCTTTGTCTCATTTCCGGAAACCCGCAGGGTGTCATTACTCTGGCTGTAGATGGCGGCTGGATCGAGAAAAAATCCGGATGCGCCGGTCTTGAGGGCAAACCCTTCCGCAGAACTCTCGGAAATAAGCGACACCGGTTGACCACCCGCTCCGGATGTCTCCCGGTATTTTTTAAGAACGAGGCTCTTCAGCGCGCCGCCCTGGTTGGAAAAGATCGCGGTGTAGTAATCCGTTTCCACTACCGCGTCTTTGGAAACCGGGGTTTCCTGCTGAATCGGCTGCGGTGTCCGGACAGGTACGGTCGCAGGGGTCATTACGGATGAGGATGCCTGCTGAACCGGTTTCCCGGGCGCCTTCTTCTCCGGCGCCGGAAAAAGAAGAGAATAGCCGTAAAAAAAAGCCAATGACAGTACTACTGCCAGTAAAGCACGTTTTTCCATGAAAGCTCCTGCTGATTATGGTACGGGATCATATCCCCCCGGATTGAAAGGGTGGCATTTCAGAAGCCGCGCACCGGCAAGGCAGATTCCCTTGATAACGCCGTATTTTTCCAGTGAGTGCTTGGCATACTGTGAACAGGTGGGATAAAAGCGACAGGAGTTCGCCAGAAAGGGGGAAATGTACTTCTGGTACAGAATGATACACATTATGAGCAATCGCTTGAGCATTGCAGATTCCGGATATATCCCAGCGCGTTATCGAGCTCTTGGCATACCTCTTGGAACGAAAGACTTTCAGCGCCCCGTTTTGCTATGACATTGTAATCAGCGACACCGCACCGCTCCTTGTGGAGCCTGAAATACTCACGAACCAGCCTCTTCACCCGGTTGCGCTTCACCGCGGCGCCGAACTTGCGGCTGGCGGTTATTCCAAGCCGCGCCCTGTCGGAGCAACCCGTCGACCAGATAATGATAAAGTGGGGCGTGTGGTACTTCTTTCCTGAAGAGGACAGATGCAGATACTGTGTCCTCTTCAGGAGCTTTTCCTCCCGTCGAAGGAAGTTGCCCACAATTCTCTATTTTACGGCAATCTGAACCGAAAGCCGCTTTCGGCCTTTGGCACGACGTCTCTTGATAACAAGTCTTCCGTTTTTCGTGGCCATCCGTACCAGAAAACCGTGGGTTCTTTTCCGGGAAACATTACTCGGTTGAAATGTTCTTTTCATATCCTGCAACTCCTTCTTTAGGATTCTGATGACTCTGAAGCGAATTGATATTTCTACGTGCAAACATCACGATTTGTCAAGCACTAATTTATATGACCCGGAAAAAATAGCCTTGCAAATTAGGGACGTCTCTGCTACTGTTCAACTCTCCTCAAAAGGGGATGAATATCGCCTTTCCAGAAGACGAAAAACCATTTGTAACCTACCGTAATTTTTAGCATATCCATATTATCAACAACTGTTGATAAGCATGTGTATAACCTCCCCTGAACGTGAGAATATTTTTCTATGGAAAAGGTTTGGCTCGACGTACTTTCCAATATGGAGAAGGTCCTCACACCCCATACCTTCACCACGTGGATACAACCACTGAAATTCCTCGATTCGAAGGATAACGTCCTTTTCCTTGAGGTCCCCAGCGGCTTCTTCAGGGACATGGTCAGGGAAAACTATCTTTCCATGATCGAAGAGGCTGTTTCAGCGATTATCCGGAACAAGGTTGTCGTTGACCTCAAAATCGCTCCAAAAGGGCGTCATGATGCTGTGGCAGCCGAATCCCCTTCCCCGGAAAAAGAATCCGTTCCCACGGAGGAAAACAGGCAGAATCCGGAATTCATCTCGAATCTGAATCCGAAGTATACCTTCGACACCTTTGTCTGCGGAGCGGGTAACCAGTTCGCCCATGCGGCTGCCCAGGCCGTCGCCAACAAGCCGGCCACGAATTACAATCCGCTTTTCATCTACGGCGGCGTCGGTCTCGGCAAAACCCATCTGTTGACGGCTATCGGCAACCACATCCTCGCCAACAACGGAAAGGCGCGTATCTGCCTCTATACGTCGGAAAAGTTCATGAACGAGATGATCAACTGTATCCGTTACAAAAAAATGGAGGAATTCAGAAACAAATTCAGGAGCATGGACGTTCTCCTCATCGATGACATTCAGTTCATGGCCGGCAAGGAGGCCACCCAGGAGGAGTTTTTTCATACCTTCAACGCCCTTCACGAATCTCACAAGCAGATTGTAGTGACCTCCGACAAGTTTCCGAAAGACATGGCCGGCTTGGAAGAGAGGCTTCGCTCACGCTTCGAGTGGGGATTGATCGCCGATATCCAGCCACCCGACATTGAAACGAAGATGGCGATATTAAAGAGAAAATCAGAAATTGACGCCATCCATCTTCCCGATGACGTGTCGCTTTTCCTCGCATCAAGCTCCACGAGCAACGTGCGGGAACTGGAAGGCATGCTTATCCGCCTCGGCGCTTATGCCAGCCTGACGGGAAACGAAATCACGCTTTCCATGGCCAAGGATGTGCTCAAGGATATCATTGTCGAAAAGAACAGGGAAATGACGGTGGAGATGATTCAGAAATTCGTAGCGGAATTCTTCTCCATCAAAACGTCGGATCTGAAATCCGACAAAAGGCTGAAGAATCTCGTCATTCCAAGACAAATAGCCATCTATCTCTGCCGGGAACTGACCAAATCATCCTACCCGGAAATAGGAGAAAAATTCGGCGGCAAAGATCATTCAACGATTATCCATTCTTTCAAAAAGATTTCAAAACTCATGGATTCAGATTCCGAGCTGAAAAACACCGTAGAAAGCATCCGAAAAGGGATGTTGGAATAATCTGGAAAAACTGTTTACTCACGAGCGGAAGTTGTGGAAAAGATCAGCCCCTGTTGGAAACCGTTTCGAAACGCACCGTCGGACCACATCCCTATATCGGGAAAAAACCGCGCACAAACGGGAATATGCAAACATTTCAACAAATCCACAGCCTTCTACTTCTTACTACTGAAAGTCTTTATAAAACCAATCGTATATAAGCTCTGTTGAAACTGGAGGCACCATGGAATTCGCCATCGCCAAGGACACCTTTCTCAAAGCACTACAACGGGTACAGGGGATTATCGAAAACCGTAAAACCATGCCGATTCTCTCCAATGTCCTCATTTCCGCGCAATCCGACAGAATCGACGTGATTGCCACCGACCTGGAAGTTGGAATGAAAAGCTCCTACCCCGCAAAGGTGTCTAAAGATGGCAGGATAACCGTCTCCGCCAAGAAGCTGTACGAAATCATCAAGGAACTTCCGGAAGAGGAGATCCTCTTTTCCACACGGGAAAACGACTGGGTCGATCTCCGGTGCGGCAAGGCCCATTTCAACCTCGTCGGACTGTCTCCCGACGAATTTCCCTTTTTTCCAACCATCAATGACAGCACTTTTCTCAGGCTTGACGGGTCGCTCCTGCGGGAAATGGTGGAAATGACCTCGTACGCCATCTGTCATGATGAAACGAAATACAACCTCAACGGGATCTTCATAAAAGCACTGGAAGAAGAAAGTGAAACCCGGCTTCGCATGGTCGCAACGGACGGACACCGCCTTTCCATGGCGGAACGTGAAGTTTCCGATGTCTTATCGCCTGACCTGAAGAACGGGGTTATATTCCCGAAAAAGGGCATATTCGAACTGAAGAAAATTGCCGAGGAAAGTAATGGTGAAATAATGCTTACCTTCCTCGACAACAGTGCGGTCGTGAAAAAGGGGGACACTCTTGTTCTCATGCGGCTGGTAGACGGCTATTTCCCCGATTACACGCGGGTAATGCCCACCGACAACGACAAAACGGTAACCGTCAACCGGGAAAACTTTTTCCACTCACTGCGCAGGATGGCCATTCTCTCCAGTGAAAAATTCAAGGGCATCGTCATGGAGTTGAAGGACGGGGTCATGGAGATTTCGGCAAGCAATCCGGAATTGGGCGAAGCCAGGGAAACTCTGGAGGTACGATACACGGGTCCTGATCTCTCAGTTCGCTTCAATGCACGCTACCTGATAGACGCCGTATCGGTTCTGGACGAGGAGTTCGTCGATCTGGAACTGAAGGATGAGCTCTCGCCCGCTGTTCTGCGGCCTCATGAGGCACGGGGATTCCTCTCGGTAATAATGCCCATGCGGGTCTGATCCAGGGAGTATCGCCACGAATATCAGCGAAAAAGCCAATCAATCTCATAGGCTTCTTTCTACCGCGGCGGTTTCGGATACATGAAATTAGTACGAATACAGATTCATTTCTTCCGGAATATTTCGCACGCTGATCTCCGTCCTTCAGAGAGATTCAACATAATCGTCGGCAATAATGCCCAAGGCAAGACGAACCTTCTCGAGGCCATTTATCTCCTTGGAACAATGAAATCGTTCCGCATGGCCAGAAACAGCGAACTCATCACCTATGATTCGCCATACTCTCATGTGAAAGGGTGGGGAATCAGGGACGGTGTAGAGCGCGGAATTTCCCTGACGATAACACACTCCGGCAAGAAGGCGTCCATCGACGGCAAGCCGGTGCTTCGCCTTGCCGATTTTTTCGGCAAACTCAACATGGTCGTCTTTTCGCCGGAAGACATTTCCATGGTTCGTGGTCTGCCCGAAGTGCGCAGACGATACCTGGACAGGGCCGTTTTCAGCATTGACACGGGGTATCTCGGACTTCACCACGATTATTTCAGGATACTCAAGAACAGGAATGCCCTGTTGAAGCAGGGACTACGCGACGGGCTCTCCGTCTGGACCGACAAGCTTGCCGACGCCGGTTCCCGACTGATTGAGAAGAGGGCATCGTTTGTTCGCGAGTTGGCGGTATTACTGCGGAATTTCTATGCCGCCATAGCAGGCACGGGCCAGGAAGCCACCGTAACGTACCGATCCCGGTGCGCGGAGCTTACGAATGCTTCGGGTTCTCTCCGCCAGAGACTGCACGAAGCGCTTGAGCGCGGCATCGCTGATGAGATCCGCAGGGGAACGACCCTTACAGGCCCCCACAGGGACGACCTTGAGTTTTCCCTGAACGGAAAACCCCTGAACCACCACGGTTCCCAGGGCGAACAGCGAAGCTTCATCCTGGCCCTCAAGATGGCGGAGATAGAGTATATGAAGGTTCGGTGGGGAAATCCTCCGGTCCTCCTCCTTGATGACATGACATCCGAACTGGACCGGGATCGGAACGGCAACTTCATGAGTTTTCTGAGGGAAAAGGAGATGCAGGTCTTCATTACCACCACGGGTCTGGAAAATATCAACCTGTCCGGGATTACCGACTATTCCACCTTTCCGGTACGCGACGGAAGGTTTTACACTGAGGTAGCACATGTCCGATGAAGTCATAAACGATTACGGCGCCGACAAGATAAAGGTCCTCGAAGGGCTCTCCGCGGTGCGGAAGCGCCCCGCCATGTATATCGGCTCCACCTCTGCCCAGGGTCTCCATCACCTGGTCTACGAGATCGTGGACAATTCCATTGATGAAGCCCTTGCCGGCTACTGTGACGAGGTCAACGTCATCATCCACCTGGACGGTTCCGTAACGGTGGTGGATAACGGCCGCGGCATCCCAACCGATATCCACCCCACCGAGGGGAGATCCGCCGCCGAAGTGGTCCTGACCGTGCTCCACGCCGGGGGCAAGTTCGACAACACCTCCTACAAGGTGTCCGGCGGTCTTCACGGGGTCGGTGTTTCGGTCGTCAACGCCCTTTCCAGCCAGTTGGAACTGGAAATACGGCGGGAAGGCAAGCTGTTCCAGCAGTCCTACCGACGGGGAGAGCCCCAGGCGCCGCTGACCGCGGTCGGTGAGACCAAGAAGCGTGGTACCAAGATCACCTTCCATCCGGACGCCGATATCTTCGAGACAACGGACTTCTCCTTCGACGTCCTTTCCCAGCGGCTGCGTGAGCTGGCCTTCCTCAACGCGGGCGTCAAGATAACCATCGCCGACGAACGGGAAGAGGGGAAACGGCACGAGTTCCACTACGAAGGGGGGATTGTCTCCTTTGTTGAATACCTGAACAGAAACCGCAATCCGCTCCATCCGAAACCCATCTACATCCGGGGCGACAAGGGGGGAGTCGACATGGAGATAGCCCTCCAGTACAACGATTCCTACGACGAGAAGGTTTTCTCCTTTGCCAACAACATCAATACCCACGAGGGAGGCACCCATCTGGTGGGCTTCCGGGCCGCGCTGACCCGGACCATGAACAGCTACGCAGCGGCCAACAACCTGCTCAAGAACGTCAAGGTCTCCATCTCCGGCGAAGACCTGCGGGAGGGGCTCACGGCGGTCATCTCGGTGAAGATTCCCCAGCCCCAGTTCGAGGGTCAGACCAAGACAAAGCTGGGCAACTCCGAGGTCAAGGGATACGTGGAATCCCTGATGAACGAAAAACTGTCCGTGTTTCTGGAGGAGAATCCGGCCATTGCCAAGCGGATCCTGGAAAAATCCATCGACGCGGCCCGTGCCCGTGAAGCGGCCCGCCGCGCCCGCGAACTGACCCGTCGCAAGGGGGCGCTTGACGTCTCCAACCTGCCGGGCAAGCTTGCCGACTGCCAGGAAAAGGACCCGGCTCTGTGCGAGCTCTACCTGGTGGAGGGCGACTCCGCGGGCGGGAGCGCCAAGCAGGGACGCGACCGGAAGTTCCAGGCCATCCTGCCGCTCAAGGGGAAGATACTGAACGTGGAAAAGGCCCGTTTCGACAAGATGCTCTCCTCCCAGGAGATAGGCACCCTGATCACGGCCCTGGGCACCGGCATAGGCAAGGACGACTTCGACGTGGCCAAGCTCCGCTACCACCGCATCATCGTCATGACCGACGCCGACGTGGACGGCTCCCACATCCTCACCCTGCTGCTCACCTTCTTCTTCCGCCAGATGCCGCAGATCGTGGAGCGGGGACACCTGTTCATCGCCCAGCCTCCCCTCTACAAGGTGAAGCGGGGCAAGAAGGAGCTCTACCTGCGCAACGAGGCTGCCATGCAGAATTACCTGCTGGAGGAGGGGACCGAGGACATGACCCTGTTCCTGGAGGACGGCTCGAAGACCTACACGGGAAAACAGATCATTCCCCTGCTCAGGCAGCTGGTGGAATACCGTGCCCTGCTGGACAAGTTCGTCAGGAAGGGGATCAACGAAGACCTGGTGCGGGTTATGCTCCGTCTCGGAATCCGGGGCGGCATCGAGGACCTGGAGGGGCTCGCGCCGCGCCTGGCAAACATCGCCGAGGTATACGAGGGGGCTGAGTCCTCCATCATGCCGGACGGGCGCATCATCGTCCGGCTCGACAACCTGCGCATCGCCCTGGACGGACACACGGTGGACCTGCTCGGCTCCTACGAGTACGGGCTCCTCTATGACAGCTTCCGCAAGGTGAGGGACATCTTCGGCAGCGGCCGGGCCGTGGTCTCCAGCGAGGGGAAGGAGCTGTTTTTCACCACCATCGGTCTGGATCTCCTCTCCTTCTTCATGGAGAGCGCCAAGAAGGGGCTCAACATCCAGCGCTACAAAGGACTGGGCGAGATGAACCCGGACCAGCTCTGGGAGACCACCATGGAACCGGTCAACCGGACACTGCTCCAGGTGAAGATCGAGGACGCCGTGGAGGCGGACAACGTCTTTACCGTGCTCATGGGAGACCAGGTGGAACCGCGGCGGGAATTCATCGAACAGAACGCGCTGAACGTATCGAATCTGGATATATAAAAATCCGGCACAAGGCACACGGCGAAGGGCGAAGGGAAGAAAAACCCCTTTTAGCCTTTAGCCGTTCGCCCTTTGCCGTTTCTGGGGTTTATTAATGCTCGAAACCATCAACAAGACCTCCGTCAACATCGAAGACGAGATGAAGCGCTCGTACATGGACTACGCCATGAGCGTCATCATCGGCCGCGCACTCCCCGACGTGCGGGACGGGCTCAAGCCGGTGCACCGGCGCTGCCTCTATGCCATGTACGACATGGGCAACGACTGGAACAAGCCCTACAAGAAATCTGCCCGCGTGGTCGGTGACGTCATCGGTAAGTACCACCCCCACGGCGACTCGGCCGCATACGACACCATCGTGCGCATGGCCCAGGATTTCTCGCTCCGCTACCCGCTGGTGGACGGACAGGGCAACTTCGGCTCGGTGGACGGCGATTCGCCCGCGGCCATGCGCTATACCGAGATCCGGATGTCCAAGCTTGCCCACGAGCTTTTGGAGGACCTGGACAAGGAGACCGTGGAAACCGGACCCAACTACGACGGCTCCCTGCAGGAACCGCTGGTCCTTCCGGCGAAGTTCCCCAACCTGCTGGTGAACGGCTCGGCCGGGATCGCGGTCGGTATGGCCACCAACATCCCGCCGCATAACCTGTCCGAGGTTATCGACGGCATCATCGCCCTCATCGCCAACCCGGACCTCCCCTTCGAGGAACTGATCCGGCTCATCCCCGGCCCGGACTTCCCCACCGGAGGCTTCATCTACGGACGGGAAGGTATCATCCAGGGCTACAAGACCGGCCGCGGCATCGTGCAGATGCGGGCCCGGGCCTTTGTGGAGACCCACAAGAAGACCGAGCGCCAGTCCATCATCGTCACCGAAATCCCCTACCAGGTGAACAAGGCGAACCTGGTGGCCAAGATAGCCGAGCTGGTGCGGGAGAAGAAGATCGAGGGGATTGCCGACCTCCGGGACGAATCGGACCGTGACGGCATGCGCATCGTCATCGACCTGAAGCGGGACGAGAACCCCCAGGTGATCCTGAACCACCTCTACAAGCAGACCCAGATGCAGTGCTCCTTCGGCATCAACATGCTGGCCATCGCAGGCGGCAGACCCAAGCTCCTGGATCTGCGGGACGCCATGTCCCACTTCATCGACCACCGCCGGGAGATCGTGACCCGCCGCACCATCTTCGAGCTGAAAAAGGCCGAGGCCCGCGCACATATCCTGGAAGGCCTGAAAATAGCCCTGGACTGGCTCGACGCGGTCATCGAGCTGATCCGGGCCTCCAAGAACCCGGAGGAGGCCAAGGCGGGCCTCATGGCCGGCCAGTTTTCCGATCCCGACTACCTGCAAAAGCTGGGGATTCCCGGCTCCGTGTTCAACGCAAGCGTTCACCTCTCGGACAAGCAGGCACAGGCCATTCTTGAGATGCGGTTGCAGCGCCTCACCGGCCTGGAACGGGAGAAAATCCTCCAGGAGTATGCCGATATCCTGAAGCTGATCGCCCGCCTCAAGGAGATCCTGGCCTCCGAGGCGGAGATCCTGAAGATCATCGTGGGCGAACTTACGGAGCTGAAGGATAAGTTCGGCGACGAGCGGCGCACCGAGATCGTCGACCAGACCGCCGAGATTTCCCTGGAAGACACCATCGTCGAGGAGGACGTGGTTGTCACGGTCTCCCACACCGGCTACATCAAGCGGACCGCGGTCTCCCAGTACCGGGCCCAGCGCCGGGGCGGCAAGGGGAAATCGGGAATGAAGACCAAGGAAGAGGATTTCGTCGAGCACCTGTTCGTCGCCTCCAGCAAGGACTTCATGATGTTCTTCACCGATACCGGACGTGTCTACCTGCTCAAGGTCTACGAGATCCCCGAAGGCGGCAGGGCGACCCGCGGCAAGGCAATCGTCAACCTCCTGAACCTTCAGGCCGGGGAAAATATCGCGGCGATCCTGTCGGTGAAGGGATTCGACGACGACCGCAACCTGATCATGGCCACACGCCGCGGAGTGGTGAAGAAGAGCCCGCTCAAGGAGTACGCCAACATCAGGAGCGGCGGAATTAACGCGGTCAATCTGGACGAGGACGACAAGCTGATCAGTGTCGCCATTACCGACGGTCAGCAGGACGTGCTGCTCGCCTCCCGCAACGGCAAGTCCATCCGTTTTCACGAGGAGGATGCCCGGCCCATGGGACGCGTGTCCCGCGGGGTGCGGGGCATGACCCTGGAGGAAGACGATGTGGTCATCGGCATGGAGATCATCAACCCCAACGCCGTCTCCTCCACCATCTTCACCGTGACCGAAAACGGTTTCGGCAAGCGTACCGCTCTGGACGAATACCGCTTGCAAAGCCGCGGAGGCAAAGGTATCATCACCATCAAGACCACCGAGCGCAACGGCTGCGTGGTCGACATCAGGCAGGTCACCGACGAAAACGACCTCATGCTCATCACCGACCAGGGCAAGATCATCCGCATGGCGGTGTCCGGATTCGGCGTCATCGGCCGCAACACCCAGGGGGTCAGGCTGATGGTCACCGAGGAGCAGGAGCGCATCGTTGCGGTGGCCCGGCTTGCGGAGAAGGATGAAGGAGACGAGGGGGACGAGCCGGGGGCCGAAGAGGCAGCGGTTACCGTCTCGGACGTTGACGACGCCGAATAGATTTTTTCCGTTCCGTTATCACAGGAGGGTCATATGGGTGCCATAGGGGTCATCGGTGCAGGAAGCTGGGGCACGACGCTGGCGGATCTGCTCGCCAAGAAGGGTCACGAGACAACCCTCTGGGCGTACGAGGCGGAGCTGGTGAAGGAGATGGAGGAGACGCGCGTCAACTCCGTGTTTCTTCCCGGCATTACGCTCTCTTCCCGGTTGCGCTTCACCAATTCCCTCCAGGATGCGGCATCGGGCAAGGAACTGGTGCTGTTCGTGGCCCCGACCCAGGTGTTCCGGGGTGTTCTGAAGGGAGTCAGCCCCTACCTGGGAGAAGAGACCATGCTGGTGAACGCGGCCAAGGGGGTCGAGCTGGATACCCTCATGACCATCTCCCAGATAGGCGCCGAACTCCTCCCTCCCCGTCTGTACGCCAATTTCTGCGTCCTTTCCGGACCCAGTTTCGCGCGCGAGGTCGCTCAGGAGATGCCGACGGCGGTGGTTGCCGCGTCCCCGGATGAGGGGGTTGCGCGTCGTGTGCAGGAGGCGTTTTCCACTCCCTACTTCCGGGTGTATACCAACAGCGACATGGTGGGCGTGGAGCTGGGCGGTTCCATCAAGAACGTCATCGCCATCGCGGCAGGGATCTGCGACGGACTCGGACTGGGGTACAACCCACGGGCCGCCCTCATTACCCGCGGGCTCGCGGAAATGGCGCGCCTGGGGCTGGCGCTGGGGGGCAAGTCGTCCACCTTTGCCGGCCTGGCCGGAATGGGCGACCTGGTGCTGACCTGCACCGGGGACCTGTCGCGGAACAGAACGGTAGGCATGCAACTGGGACAGGGGAAGACGCTTTCCGAGATTCTTTCCGGGATGCGCATGGTCGCCGAAGGAGTCAAGACGACGGAGTCGGCGTATCAGCTGGCTCGGCGCCTCGGTGTGGAGATGCCCATCACCGAACAGGTGTACCGGGTACTCCATGAGAATAAACCACCCCGACAGGCCGTTTTGGATCTCATGACGCGGGACCTGAAAGCGGAAGGGCTTGAATTCAGCTGACAGGTCCTGGTGGACTGACTCCTCTACGGTACGAGGAACTTCAATGACGCGGATATCCCGCGATCCATCCTTTTCCATGGCCGGTGTCCATGAAACTTCACCTTTCCATACGCGTGAAACTGTTTCTGTCCATCCTCCTGGCCATTCTTGCCTCCTATTCCATTCTGCTCATAACGACCGTGCGGAACATCGACGCCTCGTTCGAGGAAAAGATTTCCCGGGACCTGGAGGCGAATCTCCGTTTTGTCCGCTACCAGCTGTTCACCGGGGCAAATCAGGTAAAATACGCCCTCCTGCTTCCCGCTTCACGGCCGAAAACAAAGGAGTACCTGCTCAGCGGGAACACGGTCGAGCTTTCCGGGGTTCTGCGCAGCATCAAGGAATCGCTCCCCTTTCTGCCGTTCGCCGTTTTTGTCGATCCCGAAGCAAAGGTGGTGGCGAGCCTTACCGGTGATCGGAGCGGCTATCCCTTCGAACTGAAGGTTCTCACGGAAACGGCATTCAGCAAACGCGAGCCGGTGCTGTCCTGTGAAACGGTTTCCGCTGCGCTGTTCCAACGGGCCGGCGACGCACGTGCGGCTTCTTCCGAAAAAAGCGCGGCTTCACTGCTGGTAGCCGCCGTAGCCATCCCGATTATCGACGATGCGGGCCGGGTTCTCGGCGCCCTTGTCTCGGGAATTCCCGTCACAAAGAACACGGTCATACCCTATCGCCTGCAGGAAGCCTTCGGCAGTGATCTGCACATTACCTTCACGCAGCGGAACCTCAAACCGTTCCATGGGGCCGGTGAGGATTTCGTTCTTCCGCCGGCGACCGTCGAGGCTATTCTGCCCGTCCTCGCGAAGGGCGCCACCTACCGCGGCGAGGTGAGGATCGACGATTCTCCGTTCAAGGCGGCCTTCGAACCCATACACAATGTTCGCGGGGATCTGATCGGATCGCTTTCCGTCGCCCTTTCCAGAGAGTACTTCAACAAGATGAGGAAAGACCGCGTCGGCGGCATCCTTGCGTCCGCGCTTTTCGGGGCGCTGTTTTCCCTGCTCATCGCCTATCTCGCCTCCCGGCACTTCGCGGTTCCCCTGAAAGAGCTTTCCCGGGGCGTCCAGTGCATCGAGGCGGGCAATCTCGATTTTCGTGTAGCGATAGATTCGCCGGATGAATTCGGAGCGCTTGCCGGTTCCTTTAACAGGATGGCGGATACCCTGCGTGAACGTGATACCACCATCAGAAACAAGACCTTCGACCTGGAGGTTCTGAACCGCTGCCTCCACGAGATGAATGAGCTCCTGGAATCGAACGTCACGGAGAGAACCGCCGAGCTGGAGATGGAAAAGGGGCGGCTTGAGGCAATCCTGACGAGCATGGCGGAAGGAATGGTGGTCACGGACCGGGAAAACCGGGTTATCCTGTTCAACCCCGCGGCCCAGAGGATCTTCGGCATTGCCCCCTACAAGATGATAGGCCGCCATGTTGAAAATATCGATGTGAAAGGCGGCTTCCACCAGCTGGTGAACAGCATCCGCGACATGAGAACGGGCGACCTCCTCACGGGAGGCGAGAAAGATATTTCCATCGGCCCGAAAAAACTGCGGGTCAGTCTGTCGCCTCTGTTGGACAAATCCTGGGAGTTCGCCGGAATTGTCATGTCCATACGCGACGTGACCCACGAGGAAGAAGTGGACCGGATGAAGACGGAATTCATCTCCACGGTCTCCCATGAGTTGAAGACACCCCTTACCTCCATGAAGGGTTCTCTCCAGATAATCCTGGGGAGGGGAGAGGGGTTCACGGAAACGGAGCGGGAGCTTCTCCGGGTGTGCCTGAGGAATACGGATCGGTTGATCCGACTGATAAGCGATATACTGGATATCAGCAAGATGGAATCGGGGAACTTCGAGCTTCCCATGAAGCCCGAGTCCTTGGAGAAACTGGTCGCCGAATCCATCGACGAGATAAACGGTTTTGCCGAAGAGCACGGCGTTCCGGTCGTGAACGGTATCGAGCCGGGGCTTCCCCTTGCTTTCGGCAACCATGACCGGCTTGTACAGGTATTGACGAATCTCCTGTCCAATGCCGTCAAATTTTCCCCGGCGGGAAAAGAGGTGCGGGTCGACGCGTGCGAGGAAGGGGACTTCATCACCGTATCCGTCCACGACCAGGGAAAGACCATCGAGCGGAAAGATCGCGACAAGCTCTTCCAGAAATTTTCGCAACTTCGGGGGACGAACAACGGGGAGCGAGGGGGAACGGGGCTCGGCCTGGCAATATGCAGGGAGATCATTGAACTGCATCACGGCACAATTTACTACCAGACAGGGTCGGGAGGCGGGAACACGTTCTGTTTCACGGTTCCCGTCTGCGGGGAACAACCATGAAACGGGACAGAATACTGATCGTCGATGACGAGGCCGATATCGCGCTTATTCTGAAGCTGCAACTGGAAGACGCGGGGTATTCCACCAGCCGCGCGCGGGACGGTATTGAGGCGCTGGAAATGCTGGAGAAGGACGGTTTTTCCCTCGTCCTCCTGGATATCAAACTGCCGAAGCTGGACGGCATCGGGGTGCTGGAAAGGCTCGACCCGTCTCCGCGGGACCTGGCGGTCGTAATGATGACGGCCCACGGCAGCGAGAATGTTGCCGTGGAGTGCATGAAAAAGGGGGCGCTGGACTATATCGCGAAGCCTTTTTCCGCGGAAGACCTGCTGACCAAGGTTGAGCGGGCGCTGGAGTTCAACCGGAACAGGATCGAAATCCATCGCCTCCAGCGGCAGCTGGAAGAAGAGCGGAAGAAGATGGAGGCCATTCTTCGGGGGATGGCCGACATGCTGGTGGCGGTGGATGAGGACGGTCGTGTCATCAGCGTCAACCGGGCCGCGGAAGAGGCCTTCGGCGTTCCGAAAGGCTCTTCATTGGGTATGCCGGTGCAGGATTTCGTCGTTGCGGATATTCCACCCCATCGCCTCCCCTGCCGGATCGTTCTGGAAAGCCGTACGCCCTGTCTCGACGTCACCTACTCCGTGCGGAGCCACGATCGCTTCGTACCGGTGCTCTCCAGCGCGACCCCCCTGTTCGGTGCATCCGGAACACTCATCGGAAGCATGGAGATTCTCCGGGATATATCCCACCTGAAGGCGCTGGAAAAGGAACGGGAGGAATTCGTGAGCATGCTTACCCACGACCTGAAGACGCCTCTCACCGCCGTGGTAGGCTCCATCGACCTTGTCAGGGAAGGACGTCTCGGCCCCGTCAACGATGAGCAGAAGGAATATCTGGAGTCGGCCGTAGAGAGCTGCGGCGAGATGGTCGAGATGATAGATACCCTTCTGGACGTCTATCGGTTCGAATCGGGGAAGATGGTGCTGGCCTTTACCGAGGAAGATTTCGGAGCGCTTATCCGGAAGGCGGCCGCGTCATTCCGTTCCCTTGCCGAACGCTCCGGGATCCGTCTGTCGGTTGCCATTGCCGAGGATCTTCCCGCAGGCCGCATGGATCGGAACAAGGTCGTGCGTCTTTTCGGCAACCTTTTTTCCAATGCGTTCAAATTCACGTCGGAGGGGGGCGTGGTGGAGGTCACGGCGGAATTGCTGGGCAATGCCGGCGGTATCGCGGATCGTATACCGCCGGGCACCTACCCCGTTGAAGAACTTCCGCGGAAAGGCGCCTTCCTCATGGCCTCGGTCCGGGATACGGGCATCGGTATCCCCCGTGATGCGCTTGGCGCCATTTTCGACAAATTCGTGCAGGCGAAACACCGCCGCGCGGGAAAGACCAAGGGAAGCGGGCTTGGCCTCGCTTTCTGCCGCAAGGTAATGGATGCCCACGGGGGCTACATATGGGTCGAGAGCGAAGTGGGAAAGGGGAGCACCTTTGCGGTCCTGTTTCCCCTGGAAACCAGGGAAAAGCGCACCCTGTAGCCGGGGATGAGCGCATGGCGGGCACACCAATGAAGAGACATCGAGCCGAAAAAAAACACCAGCATGATCAGGAAGACAATCTCGCCAGGACCATCAGAAATTCCCCGCTTTCCATCTTTTTCCAGGACAGGGACCTTCGCTATACGCGGATCTGCAATCCATTGCCGGGAATGGACGCCCGGGAGATCCTCAACCGTACCGACGAAGAGCTTTTCTCCCCGGAAAACTCCTCGCGTCTCATGGCGGTTAAACACAGGGCGCTGAGCGGCGAGAGGATCGTGCAGGAGGAGATTTCTCTCAGCAATGAAGGAGAAGAGCATTACTTCGAGATATCGGCGGAACCGGTGCGGGACGGCACGGATTCGATCAGCGGGATCGCCGGTGTCATGGTTGATGTCACCGAAAGGAAGCGGGTCGAGGAATCCCTTCACAAATCCGAACAATTGCTGCGACGGGTACTTGAGACGATTCCCGACCTGGTTTCCGTTCAGGACCGCGATATGCGCATCCTTTTCAGCAACTGGCACGGCGGATACGACTATGTGCGGGAGGAAATACGGGACAGGCATCCGTTTTGTTACGACGCCTATTACCCCGGAACGGGTAGGGTATGCGAGCCCTGTCACGTGCGGGAAGTGTTCAAAACCGGGAAACCCGTCTATTCCGAGAAGATTAATCCCAAAATCGGATATATGGAGGCTCGAGCCTATCCGTTGTTCGATGACTCCGGCGCCGTGGTGATGGTTATCGAACACATCCGCGATATAACCGAACGCAAGCGTTCGGAAGAAAGGCTATCGAGAATAAACGAGGTTTTCCTCGGTTTCGGTCCCGATGCGGACGAAAACATCAACCGCCTCGTTGCCCTCTGCGGAGAGCAGCTGCACGCGGTGTGCGCACTCTACAACCGCCTCGATGGGGAACTTCTCCGCTCCGTGGGAAAGTGGAACGTTCCCCCTGATTTCCCTTCCGAAGACAGGGCGGACGGACATATCTGTTTCGAACTTATCCGTGGGGAACACGATTCTGTCCGCGTGATACGGGATCTTCCCCATACGTCGTACCGGGAAACCGATCCCAATGTCCTTCGCTACGGCCTGAAGACCTATGTGGGCAAGCCGGTTTCCTTTGACGGATGTCATATTGGCGCACTGTGCGTCGTGTACCAGGAAGATTACATTCCCTGTGAAGAGGAAAAGAGGCTGCTGGGAATCCTTGCCGGCGCCATCGGCATTGAGGAAAAACGAAGAAGGGCGGAGGATGAGATCCGCAGATTGAACGCGGAACTGGAAAAGAGGGTGGAGGAGCGGACCGCCCAACTGGAGTCGGTCAATCGTGAGCTGGAGGCATTCGGCTATTCGGTATCCCACGACCTGCACGCCCCGCTCATGATAGTTGACGGGTTTTCCCGCGAGCTCAGGGAGAAATACGGTAACAGGCTCGACGAGACCGGCCGCGCCTACCTGGAGAAGCTCCAGGCCGCCGGAAGGCGCATGGGGAGACAGATCGACGCCATCCTGCGGCTCTTCACCCTGTCAAGCGGTCAACTCCACCGGGAATCCGCCGATCTCAGCCGGATAGCGCAGCTCACGGCAGCGGAACTCCGGCAGAGGGATCCGCAACGGCGGGTGGATTTCGTCATCGCGCCGGATCTTCGCGTCGAAGGCGACAAGCGTCTGCTCAAGGCGGTTATGGAAAACCTGTTCGGTAATGCCTGGAAATACACGGCGCGCAGGGAGTCGGCAACCATTGAGTTCGGTCGGTGCGAGGCCGGCGGCACACCGGTCTTTTTCGTACGCGATAACGGCGTCGGTTTTTCCATGGATCACGCCGACAAGCTTTTTCTCCCCTTCCAGCGTCTTCATGACGAGGATGAGTTTCCCGGACACGGTATCGGCCTCGCCACGGTAAAAAGGATTATCGACCGCCACGGCGGCCGGATCTGGGCCGAAGCCGAGGTCGACAGGGGTGCGACGTTCTATTTTACTCTGCCGTAGTCCGTTGCCCGTGATCCGTTTTCCGTAGTCCGAAAACGGCGGGAAGAGTAGGGGTTTCAACGGACAACAAACACGGATTACAGACAACGGTCAACCAATGAGAACCGCACTTTCCATCCAATCCATAACCAAGGTCTATGACGGCCTGCGGGCGGTAGACAGTCTCTCCCTGGAGGTGCGGGCCGGCACCATCTTCGGCCTGCTCGGACCGAACGGTGCGGGCAAGACCACCCTGATCAAGATCCTGACCACCCTGATGCGCCCCACCTCCGGCGATGCCCTGGTGGAAGGACACAGCGTACTGACCGAGGGCACGGCCGTGCGCAGGATCATCGGCGTCGTCCCCCAGGAAAACAACCTGGACCGTTATCTGACGGCGCGGGAGAATCTGGTGCTGCACGCGCGGATGCACCGCATGCGCAGGCGCGAGTTCACGCCGCGCATCGACGAGTTGTTGGAGCTCATCGGGCTCTCCGGGCGGCAGCACGATTTTCCCGACACCTTTTCCGGCGGCATGCAGCGGCGTCTGGTGGTGGCGCGGTCGCTGGTGCACACCCCGCGGGTCCTGTTCCTGGATGAGCCCACAGCCGGTCTCGATCCCCAGTCACGAAGGGCTCTCTGGGAATACATCCAGTCCCTGCGTTCGAAGATGACCATCTTTCTCACCACCCACTACATGGAAGAGGCGGAAGAGCTCTGCGACCGCATCGTGATCATGGACCACGGCGCCTCCCTGGCGGACGGTACGGCGACGGAACTGAAGGATGCCTTTGCCCACTCCCACCTCTATGAACTGGAATTCCGGGCAAACACCGATCGCTATGAGGGTGTCCTCCGCTCCCTTCCCTGTATCGAGTCGCTGGAGCGGAAGGGAAACGTCTTTCGCCTCTCCCTGCCGGCCGAGGAGCACCTGAAGCCCCTCATGGACGCCATCGGAAGCGCCGACATCAAGAGGATCTGCCTGGAGGAGCCGTCCCTGGAGGAAGTGTTTATCCAGTTGACGGGGAGGAAGGTGCGGGAATAACATCGGAAACCGGTAGGGGCGCCGCTTGCCGCGCCCTCCTCCCGGATCTGTCCCGGAATCAGGGGCGCAGCAAGCAGCGCCCGTACGAGGATATCACATACATGTTTCGAGGAGCCTTTACCATCTGGGGGCGGGACATGCGGGTGCTCAGGAGAAGCCTCTTCTCCGAGCTCCTGGCGGTGATCGCCTACCCACTCACCCTCTACCTGGCCTTCGGCGTGGGACTGAAGGGGTATATCGCCGACGTGGACGGGATCCCCTATTCCCTGTTCATCGCCCCCGGACTGATCTCCATGACAGCGGTGAGCGCCGCCTTCGAGGAGAGCGCCTGGAGCATGTGGTTCCATCGCAGGGTGCAGCGGACCATCGAGGAATACCGGGTGAACCCGATCTCGGTGTACGACATCGTTATCGGCAAGATCGTGTCCGGCTTTTCCCAGGGCGCCATCAAGGGGATTGCGGTGGCGGGGGTCATCTTCCTGGTCACGCCGTTCCGCTTTCCCCTCGAACACTTTCTCGTCTACCTGTATTTCATTGCTTTCGGTTCCATGGTATTTTCCTGTTGCGGAACGGTCTGCGGCACCGTCATCGACAAACCGGAGAACATCGGCCGGGTCCAGGGTGTGGTTATCGTGCCCCTCATTTTTCTGTCCGGCATATTCTTCCCCCTCTCCTCCTATCCCGGGTCGGTCCTCCCTTTCGTCAGGATGATCCCCACCACCGCCATCTTCGAGGGGGCGCGCCTGGCCCTGTTGCGCGGGGTCATGGAGCCGGAGTATTCCATTATTCTTGCGGTGACGGCGGCGGTGTCGTTCGGGCTGGCGGTGTGGATCTTCAACCGGAAGATAGAAGAGTAGCCCGCGAAAGGATTGCGAGGTTCTGATGACCGTGGAACGGGAAGATGTTTTCACCACGCTTGCCGGCGATATCGCCGACTGGGGGGATAGGTTTCTCCGGGTGCGCGCGGGATGCGGCGACGAGGCGGCCCGACAGGTGCTGGGGGGAATCGCCGAATGGCTGGGAACCGACCTGGTGGACGGCATGCCGCTCCTGCCCCTGGAGCGCTGGACCCTGCTGGACGGGCTGGCCGAGGAACTGCTCCAGGGATGCCGGGCGTGCTCGGATGGTGAGCCCGGCGCGGAAGATGGGGTCCGCTTCGTTATCGGCAAGGCGCGGGAGTTGGCATGAGCAGGGAATTCACCCTGAAATGGCTGGCCTGGGAGGTTACCCGTCGCTGCAACCTGAGGTGCGTCCATTGCCGTTGTTCGTCAGACGAGACCTCTTACGACGGTGATTTCACCACCGATGAGGGGAAACGGCTCCTTTCGGAGATCGCCGAGTTCGCGAAGCCGGTGGTGGTCCTGTCAGGCGGCGAGCCGCTTCTCAGGAACGACATCTTCGAACTGGCGTCGTTCGGCACCTCGCTGGGGCTCAGGATGTGCATGGCCACAAACGGCTCCCTTGTGGACGACGAAGTCTGCCGACGAATGGATGAGGCCGATATCAAGATGGTTTCCCTCTCCCTGGACGGGAGCACGGCGGCGATCCACGACGACTTCCGTCAGTGTCCCGGCGCCTTCGACGGAGTTGTCAGGGCTGCCGAGACCTTCCGCAGGAACGGCCGGAAGTTTCTCATCAACTCCTCGTTCACGAAACGAAATCAGGCAGACATTCCCGATGTATTCCGGTTGGCCAAGTCCCTGGGCGCAACCGCGTGGTATCTGTTCATGATAGTACCCACCGGCCGCGGACAGGAGATCATGGATGAATTGATCTCCAAGGAGGATTACGAGGAGATCCTCGAATGGCATTACCGGCAGGAGAGGGATGAGGACGAGATTCTGATGCGTCCCACCTGCGCTCCCCACTACTACCGGATCGCGCCCCAGATGGCCAAGGCGGAGGGGGTCGCCTTCCAACGGCGCTCCCTCTCCTTTTCCACGGGCGGCGGCAAGGGATGTATCGCGGCCCAGTCCATCTGCCTCATCGACTGCTTCGGCAACGTCAAGCCCTGCTCCTACTTTCCCCGGATTGCCGGGAATGTGAAGGAGACCCCGTTGCGGGAAATCTGGAAGAGTTCCGCCCTCTTCCGGGAGTTACGGGACTTCGGGAAATACAAGGGCAAATGTGGAGAGTGCGAATTCCTCACCGTCTGCGGCGGGTGCCGGGCCCGGGCCGACGCGGTGTACGGGGATTATCTGGCGGAAGAGCCTTTTTGCAGCTATGTGCCGGTCAGACTGCAGGCAAAGGGCACAGGGCAAAAGGCACAGGGATAGGGTGTGCGCAGGGAACGCGTTCCCGGTTACCAATCCAATCATCAATTCCCTGAGGAGGGTTATTATAGTATGAACACCCGCTTTCTCGATGCCTGCCGGGGCCTGCCGGTTGACCGGACGCCGGTCTGGCTCATGCGCCAAGCCGGCCGTTACCTGCCCGACTACATGAGGGTGCGGGAAAAATGCAGCTTCCTTCACCTGTGCAAGACCCCGGAACTGGCCGCTCAGGTCACCCTTCAACCGGTCGACATCCTCGGCGTGGACGCGGCAATACTCTTTTCCGATATCCTGATACCGCTGGAGCCCATGGGAATGAAACTCGATTTCGTTCCCGGCCCCGTGTTCGAGCATCCGGTGCGATGCATGGCCGATGTGGACCGGCTGCGAATTCCCGCCATGGAGGAAGGGGTCCCCTTTGTCATGGAAACCATCCGCCTTCTACGTCGGGAGCTGGAGGGGCGCGTGCCGCTCATCGGCTTCGGGGGAGCTCCGTTCACCCTGGCGTGCTACATGGTGGCGGGAAAGGGTTCCAAAGATTTCGCGGCGGTCAAGAAGATGATGTATTGCGCCCCCGAGGTTTACGAAGCACTGATGGAAAAAGTAACCGCCATGCTCATTGCGTATCTGAATGCCCAGATAACGTCGGGCACCCAGGCGGTGCAGCTCTTCGACACCTGGGGGGGAATTCTGTCGCCCACTGATTATGAACGGTATGCCCTCCCCTACACGATTCGGGTGATTGCGGGAATCCGGGCGGGCGGAGTCCCGGTGATCCACTTCGTCAAGGGGGCCGGGACCATGCTGGAGTATGTTGGCAAGGCAGGGGGGGATGTGCTGGGGCTGGACTGGCATACCCGCCTGGGAAGGGCACGGGACTTCCTCGGCCCGGGTGTCGCGGTACAGGGGAACCTGGACCCGACGGTGCTCTACGGGTCGAAGCCGCTTATCGAGGCGGAGGTGAAAAGGATACTGGAAGAAAACAACGGAAGGCCGGGCCATATCTTCAATCTTGGCCACGGCATCCTTCCGGACACGCCGCCGGAGAATGCACGATTCATGGTGGAGTGCGTCCACCGGCTGTCGAAAATGTACTGATTCTGTTATGCAATCAGGACACAGTAGGGGCAAACCTTGTGTTTGCCCTTCTATCGGGCGATCATCATGTGGGCGAACACGAGGTTCGCCCCTACGGGGTAACATGGCCGTTTCTGAAAAAACAGCGGTGCTTCTCCTCCAGATGGGAGGTCCCGATTCCCTGGACGCCGTGGAGCCGTTTCTCCGGAATCTCTTTTCCGACCGGGATATTATCAGGCTCGGCCCTGCGTTTCTTCAGCCCGTGCTTGCCCGGTGGATCGCCCGGCGGCGGGCGCCGAAGGTGGAGGAGCAGTACGAGATGATCGGCGGAAAGTCCCCCATCCGGGAGTTTACCTCGGCACAGGCAACGGCCCTGGAAGAAAGGCTCGGAGACGCTTTCCGCTGTTTCACGGCCATGCGCTACTGGCGCCCTTCCACCATCGAGGCCCTGGCCGCCGTGAAAAAGGCGGGTATCTCCCGCATCGTGGCCCTTCCCCTCTACCCCCACTATTCCCGGGCAACGACCGGTTCCAGCATCAACGAGCTGCACAGGGTGCTCGACCTTGCCGAAGCCGGATTCAGCGTTTCATTCATCAAGGGGTTTCACGACCACCCGCTCTATATCAAATCGGTTGCCGGGACTGTCAGCGAAGGGCTCGCCGGTTTTCCGCCGGGAGAAGAAGTAACGCTTCTTTTTTCCGCCCATTCACTCCCCGTCTCCTTTATCGAAAGCGGAGACCCCTATCTTTCGCAGGTGGAGGAGACGGTACGGCTCGTAATGGAGCGATTTCCCGGAATACGGCATGAACTTGCCTTTCAGTCAAAGGCGGGTCCGGTGAAATGGCTGGAGCCGTCCACCGAGGAGAGCATCGCACGACTCGCTGAAAGCGGGTGCCGCAACCTTCTCGTCGTACCGATCTCCTTTGTCTGCGATCACATCGAAACCCTTTACGAGATCGACATCACCTACACCGCCCTGGCGAGGGAGAAGGGGATCGCGAATTTCCGACGTGCCCCTTCGCTCAATACCTCACCCCTGTTCATCGACTGTCTCGCCGCCCTGGTAGCGCGAGAAGCGCGGATACGGTGAGATCGCGTTGTATCCTATCCTTTTTCGCCCCACTGTAACTATTCCCTCCGTCGTTCCATTTTGTTCCTGAAAGCGGACTCACTTCGTATCATGTTCCCATCTAAGCCCGCGTATCCACGAATATCCTTTTGGCCAGAATGATTGTTTCAGCAGGTTTTCATTTTCAGGTGTCGAACGGCTGATAGAGCATCATCGATGCCTGACCTTTCAGTTTCTCCATCAGGTCTGATAGTGACTACTTCAGTGGCATCAGAATCGCCGATCCTCACGACCTATAGCGAGCAGTGTAGTTTTGTGCGATATTAATAAATTTTATATTTATTGACATTAATAAACTATTTTATTATCGTTCCGCGAAATCAGTAAGTTCCACAACGGCGATTTTCGAAATTAACACGGGAGGAGACCATGCGCTACCAGATGCAGGAGGGGTATCTGACCTTGGGAGAAGGGGATTGGCGGGATCGTACCGTCAACATGCTCGGCGCAGAACATTTGCCGGCCAAAGGCGCGAACCTGGTTGTCACGCGCGAGCCTCTGCCGGACGGCCTCGGGATCGATGATTACATAAAGAACCAGAAAACGGTAATGGCAAGGGACTTGCCGGGACTCACGCTGTTGGCCGAAAGCGCCGACAGCCTCAATGGTCTGCCGGTTCATTTTCTTGAATTCAGATGGAGCAACCAGGGAGGCGCCATGCATCAGATGGTTTTCGTGATTCACATCGGCAGATGCGCGCTCAATCTGACCGCCACCTTTCCGGGTGAATCCGACGAAACCAGCCGCGCCGAAATGCTCACCGCAATGCGAAGCTTCACGCCGGGCACCGCAACGGTCATCCCGGAGGGCGCAACGTTATGAACGCACCAGACGATCCGTCCGCGCGACAAAAACTGGATGCGCTGCAACGCCGGGAAAGCTCAAGCGATACAGTGGCAAAGATCGAATCCGCCGGGCATACCGCCTCAGCGGCGGCCACCGGCGCGTACATGGGGTATGGCGCAATCAGCGCCTACGGCGCCGGAGGCATCGGAGCCGTGGCCTGCTACGCCGCACCCTTGGCTGCCGGCATTGCCGGAATCGTGGCCGGCGCCGCTCTGGTGAACTACTTCGCCCTTGACGAAAAACTGCTCGACGTCCTGGGCAAGCCGAAACCGGCAGGGCGCGGACCCCAACCGGCGACACTAGGACACGCCATCGCCCACACCTCTCCCTTTGCGGGCGCGATGGGAGGGCTGCTTTCCGGCGTGATCGCCGGGGCGGTGGTCGGCGCGCTGGTCGCGGGCGCCATTGCCGGAACCGTACTGTCGGGTGGTCTGCTGGGACCGGTCATTATAGGAGCGGCCGCCTGCTTCGGCGGCAGCCTTGTGGGCGCCCTGGTCAACGGTTTTTTCTCAAAATCCGCCACCATCACCGGCCGGATCGTCGAAGGTTCCCCCGACGTCTTCTTCGAGGGGAGGCCCGTTGCCCGCGTAACCGACAAGGTCCTGTGCGACAAGCACTCGCCGCCGACACAGATAGCCGAGGGGAGCGAGACCATCTTCATCAACGGCCTGCCCCTGGCGCGCATCGGTCACCAGACCACCTGCGGCGCAATCATCCAGGAAGGATGCGCAACCATCTTCGCCGACACCACCACCGGACAGTACGGCCCCATCGACTCACAAATGTCGGTCCTGGAGCAGTCCGTCGTCTCCATTGCCGAAGTAGCCCTCTGCCTCAGCGCCGTGCGCTTCAGAAGCTCCAAGCTGGGCAAGCTGGTGCTCGGCGAGCCGATTGATCCGTCCGACGGCGGTTACGTGGACTTTCGCGCCGACTTCGAATATGACGGCATCTTGCCCCTTGCCCTCACCCGGGTGTACGCCGGGAGGGATACCGTAGAAGGGATTCTGGGAACCAAATGGATCTGCAACTGGTCGCAGCGGTTGCGCTATGACCCGAGCGGGAAAACGGTCAACCTGGAAGACGGAGATGGTGAAATCCTGCAATTCGCCCTGGGCAAAAGAAGCGAATTCAACTCCCGCAACCTGAAGGCGTCCCATTACCACCTGACCGGCTCCAGGGAAAATGCGCGTCTGTTCGACTCCCGTAATCAGCGCACCCTGATGTTTGCCGCCACGGAAGGAAACCCCGACACGGGTCTTCTCACAGCCGTCGAAGACCGGAACGGCAACCGCATCGACTTCATCTACGAAAACGGCTGTCTTCGCCGTGTCGAGCACAGCGACGGTGAGATCTTCATCGTCAGGACCACGCCGGAAGGTTTCATCGAAACGGTAACACGGGATGGTGACGGCGAACCCCTTGTCCGGTACCGTTACGACTCCTCCGGAGCACTCACGGATGTGGAGAGCCTCTTCAACGGCGAGTTCCACTACCGGTACAACGAACATGGCCTGCTCACCCACTGGCGCGACAGCGGGGCGACCTCCGTAGACCTGGAGTACGACGCCGAAGGCCGGGTCATCGCCACCCGCGCCCCGGAAGGTCTCTACAATGACCGGTTCGTCTACGTTCCCGAAGAGCGCAAAACAACTTACATCGACGCCACCGGCGCCCGCGCCGCCCTATGGTTCAACGAAAACAACCTTCCCGTCCGCGAGCAGGACCCGCTGGGCAACATTACCCTCCACGAATGGGACGGACTTGATCGTGAACAGTCCACCACCGACGCCCTGGGGCGGGTAACCCTCTTTGAATACGACCCTTACGGCAACCTTGCCGGAGAAACCGACTGGGCGGGCCGCTCCACCAGACTGACCTATGACAGGCACGGGCAAATCACCCGAATCGAGTATCCCGACGGTACCGCGGCAACATGGAAATACGATGACCGGGGCAACCTCATCGAATCGGGAGAGCCGGACGGCAGCGTCTACCGTTTCAGCTACGACGACAACGGCCGCCTCATCTCTGAGACCGGACCGGACGGAACGTCAAACCGGATCGGCTACGACACAAACGGCAGACTCTCCTCGGTCCGGAACGCGCTGGGCCGGATCACCGGATACAGTCTGGATGCGCGGAACCGCCCGCTCAGAATAACCGACCCCGCCGGATACATCACCCGCTACGAATACGACCGTTCCCCCGAGAACCCGCGCGGAGATATCAGCCGCATCATCCATCCCGACGGCGGCGAAGAGCGATTCACCTACGACAGAGAAGGACTCCCCGCAACCCACATCGCCCCTGAAGGACAGACGACACAATACCTACACGGCTCTTTCGACCTCTTGCGCGGAATTACCGATCCGAAGGGTCATTCCACGAATCTTGAATATGACGGCGCTGCCCGATTGAAACGGATAACCAACGCCCAGGGGCAGACCTGGAGCTACAGCTACGACCCGGCCGGACGGCTTTCCGGGGAAACCGACTGGGCCGGCAGACGGACCGGCTATACCAGGGACGCCGGCGGCAGGGTCGTTGCCAGGCGTCTGCCCGACGGCGTCGAACAGCGCCTCACCTGGGACGACCGGGACCGGATCGTCGCGGTCGAGACCGCAACCCAGCGTATTACCTATGAATACGACACCTCTGACCGGCTCACCAATGCATCGACCTTCACCAGGAAAAGCCCGGAACCGGAAAGCGAGCTCAGCTTCAGTTATGACGACAAAGGGAGGCTGACAAAGGAGACCCGAAACGGCATAACCATCGAATATGAATACGACGCGGCAGGGCGGTGCATCAGCCGCGCGAGCCCCACCGGAGAGACACGCTACGGCTATGATCCGCTGGGTCAGCTCGAAACACTGGAAAGCAACGGCCACGGGCTGGACTTCATCAGGGACGCCCGGGGTCTGGAAACGGAAAGGCGCTACCGGGCAGGAGGGGCAACCCCGCTCGACGCCTTCACGCTGAAGCAGAGCTACGACCAGTGCGGAAGACTGAAGGGCCAGATGGCGGGACGGGCGCGGCATCTCACGGCCTATGAACGGCTGGCGGAGGTATCGCGCCGATACCGCCTGGATAAGTCCGGAAGAGTAATCGGCCTGGAAGACAACAAGCGCGGCGCAAGCAGCTACCGCTACGACCCGCGCGACCAGATCACCCTAATAACCCACCGGACCGGCCTCAACAAGCAGAGCGAAGAAAAATACGGCTACGACGAACTCCTCAATCTCACCCACGGCAACGGCCGGACTCACCGTTACGAAGGCGGCACCGTCCGGGCGATCGGCAAGAACAGCTACCGTTACGACCTCCGCGGCCGGGTCATCGAGAAGAAAGTCGAACGGAACGGTTTCCGTCCCGGAACCTGGCGCTACTCCTGGGACGACTTCGACCGGCTGGTAGAAACCAGCGCCCCGGATGGATCGATCTGGAAATACACCTACGACGCCTTCGGCAGGAGAATCAGGAAAGAATGCGTCAAGGCGGGAAAATCCGGCAAACAACCGGCAACGCATTACCTCTGGCAGGGCGCGACGCTTATCGAAGAATGGAAGACCGATCCCGATGAAGACGGCTCGCCGCTTGCCATCAACCGCTGGCACTACGAACCCGGGACCTTCAACCCGGTTGCCGGGGAAACGCGCACGCTATCCAATGGAGGCGACACAGGATCGCACTTCTACCCCATCGTCACCGACCATCTGGGAACGCCCAAAGAGGTGTTCACTATCGATGGTGAACTCATATGGCAGGCGGACCACACCCTGTGGGGCAGACTGTCGGAGGTGAAACGGAAGGAGGATGAGAACTATCGGCCGGTCGTTGATTGCAGCCTCCGTTTCCAGAACCAGTGGGAGGATGAGGAAAGCGGGCTTTACTACAATCTGAACAGGTATTATGATCCCGACAGCGGGCAGTACCTCAGCCCGGACCCCATAGGCCTGGAAGGCGGGCTCAGGAACCACGGGTATGTGCATGATCCGATGCAGTGGGTTGATCCGTGGGGGTTGTGTAAAGGGAACAAAAATAGTATCCCTTTAAATAACAATTCAGTCAGGAAATTATTGAAAAGTAGGGGTTTATCAAAACAGCAGGCTCGCGATATAACAAGTAGTTTTGATGGACAGATATACGCTACTCCGGGACGTGCTGGGGAAGGATTTATTGTAACAGAGTCTGCGCCAGGTCGAGGTTCAGGTGTGTTCGTAACAAGAGGGTCGGCTGGAGCGACTCCCGCTAAAAGGATTCAGAGATTGGCTTTGCCTCCATCAAATACAGCGCAAGTTGAGAGCCCTGTTGCATTGACGCGTGACCAATTGCTGCTTGAAGGACGTGTTGCGCCTCAACCACGATGGGGGGCTAATAAAACGGGCGGCGGGTGGCAGGTTGTAACCAATGGTGGTAGGCGTACCGGGGCAGTTGCGCCATAAGGAGAACAGTTGTGAACATTGATGCTCTCAATAGAATAATAGAATTGTTGAAAGCCAACGATGCATTTTCGGAAGCTCATGAGTTAGAGAAATTAGCTTCCAAATATTATTCTTCTTCGATAGAGGAAAAAAGGGAAATAGCAAACAGCATAAAGAGTATGTGTCATCCAAAATGGCTTGGCGACATATACATTCAGGACATATCGTTTAAAGAATGGTATGTCCTGCTTGATAAACTTAGCAAGTCAGTTTGAATAGTCTGTTAGCATAGACACTTAGAGCAAGCCTCAATAAGGCTAGTTCATGTGGGTAAGGCAAAACCCAACTTACCGGCAATCATGTAGGCCATGTTGAGCAGATTCTTGAAGAAGCGGGTGGTGGCTTCTTTTCCTGGTTGTCAACATGGTATTTCTGTGCTTGGACACTCAGCCCTGTAAGAATGAACACGTACCGAGTCCAAAGCTGTCTACCACATGAAAGCCGTAATATAGAGGGTTTTCCAGCAGGCGAGAATTGGCTGGCGGGTGATTGTAGTATCGAAAAATCCCCGGCGACTATTCAACCAGCAATTCCACAAATCTGTTAGGTAAAGCAAAATTTCAAAAAAAGTGAGGCCGCCGATGAACAAGGTGATTTTTCCCGAGATTGTCCCTGATGTAGCGATATTGAAAGATGCCCTGACCAGGGAGTTGCCGCCCGGATGCAAGATCAAAATGGCTCCTTTTAACCGTAAAGGCCTGAGAGTTGTCAAATCATTTTTTGTTGCAACCGATGTGCTGGTACGGAGAGACAGAATCGTTCTCACCAACCCCGTGCTTATGTTGATGGGAGTTTACGTGTTGATTTGTCTGCCCTTGGCCATATACGCGATGCTTAAATTGAAAGAAAGCGAGGCATTGAGGTCTAGCGTGCAGGACATCCTTTTCCGGGCGACACGCAATAATACGGTCGCCTCCGGAGAAGCGTAACATCGTGAACTTATTGTGTATGAAATTGGGGGGCAGTCTATGACGCGAAAAGAGTTTGCACATATTTTTGTCATGTTCGGGATACTGCTTGCTATGTCTCTGACGCCAGGCTGCGACAAAATACAGACAAAGAAAGAGACACTGTCTGACAGCCGGAAATGGGCACTGGCAACAGCCGCCATACCAAAGAAGGCAAACGGCATGGAGCTCGATGTCATGGGAGGCGGCGCTTCTGATACCGACTATGTCGCGTCGCTTAGGGAAATGCTGAAAAACGACTGGGATGTTGCTGATCGAGCAAGCGCCCTGAGTGCGATCAAGGCACTCAGGGAACAGGGTCACCGCGAAGAGTTCGATCTCATGCTGAAGGAAATATCGGCCATGGACGGCGCAGGTTTTGCGCGCCTGCTTGCCGACTATGCCCGGGATCCGGATCTGCAGAAACGACTCAGGCTGGTTTATTCGCAGAAAGACGCAGTTGGTAAAAAGAGCATTATTGCCTGGGATTACTGCCGCCTGATTTATCTTGCCGAGTGCAGCTGCAGAGCGGGATATCTGAGCGAACAGGAAGCCTGGACGGAAATAATGCCGGCTGCAGAGGTCGTTCAGTCCACGTTTTCTTCGTGGAGTGAGATGGGAGAAAATTACTTGCTCGGCCGCAGATTCTGGTCAGGCGAAAACGAACCGCGCATGGTTGTGGCGAACCGGTTTCTCCTGTCTGATCCGAAGAGCCCGTGGAACGTTCTATCTTGGAAGCATCCGCTGAATTAAGTCGTCATGGTTGAGGCGCCAACTGGGGACGTTGCCATTTTGTCAAATCTGGCAACGTAACTATCTGAAAATCCTCCATGATACATTCTGCACGGCTTGACATGCCGGATTTGCTTCAACATGTCGTCGTTCTTAGCCGTAAATCACAAGATGACGGGCATATTTCAATAAGCAGCCTATTCCCTTTTTTTGCTTTTCTAGCCGTACCTCCCATGAGAGCGATTTCCGTCGAAACCCTCAGCGCACCAACCCGTCCCGCTGGCTCTTCGCCACCAGAAAGTAGACGACGCCGAGGATCAGGAGCGTGCCCGCAAGGAAGACCTGGGTCTCCAGGTCGTCATGGCGCAGGGTGGAGATGAGTATCTCCCGTATCAGGGCCACCATGATCACCCCGATGAACATCAGGATATTGAATTTTCCCCCCTTGAGGTTCTTGATTTCGTTTCCCAGCAGTTCGATCATCATCCACAGGATGAGCAGGGTGCCGAGGGCGCTCAGGATCCCCTTTTCGATATTCCCCTGAAAGATGTGGACCAGGTCCCAGGTGAACTGGGCCACCACCGAGATGGAAACCCCGGCCAGCGCCAGCACCAGGATCAGGTTCAGGCCGTAGGTAAAGCGCTCCGTGGCCCGGATCAGCTTGGATTCCAGGCGGTGGGAGACGAACTCCTTTTTCAGTTCCTCTTCCAGGTAGGATGCGCTCATCACGTCCAGGTTGGCGTCGAGAATTTTTTCGGTCGCATCGGTCAGCCTGCGGCGCATTTCCCGGTCCGCGTAGGATTCGCGGATCAGGTTCACCAGGGACTGGCGGATGAAGTTCATGGCGCAGTTGACGAAGTGGGCGTTGAGGCCGATGCGCACATGGGCGAGCCCGATCTTTTCCAGCTTGCGCAGGTAATGATTGTCGTATTTGCCGGAGAACAGGTCCGTAAGCCATGCCTGCTGGGAGGTCTTGAGTCGCTGCAGAACCGTGTCATCCTGCAGGAAAGCGGCGGTTTCGGGGATGCCGAGGAGAAAGTCGTACAAATCGTCGGTTATTTTTTCCTTGTGCGCTTCGGCCAGGGGAAGGAGAGATGCGAGCAGCCCGGCGTCTTCATCGGTGAACAGGTAGTGCCGTTTCAGTGCGTCGATCGTGACCATGGGAGCCTCCTCCGGGGAAAGTCGGCGCCAGTATACGGCCAAATCCGACCGTTTGCAATTCCTCCTCGCGGTATGGTACAAAAGTATTCTCACAAGGAGGCGCCATGGAACGAGTAATCATAGACGGCATTTCCCTCACCCTCGCCCACCCGGCCGACCTGCCGCTGAAGTGGATCGGCCAGGAGGAGATCCTGCGCCAGCTGCTGGCCGCCTGGATGGTCATCGACGAGCGGGACATCCCCTTCAACCCGCGCCTCATCGGCAAGCCGGGTGTCGGCAAGACCACGCTGGCCTATGCGGCGGCCAGGAAACTGGGTCGGGACGTCTACCTGTTCCAGGCAACCATGGACACCCGGCCCGAGGACCTCATCGTCACCCCGGTCATCGGCCCCGACAACCGCATCCAGTATGCCGCTTCCTCTCTGGTGACCGCCATGCTCAAGGGGGGCGTGCTGATCCTGGACGAGGGGAACCGCATGAGCGAGAAGGCCTGGGCCTCCCTGGCGCCGCTCCTGGACGACCGGCGCTATGTGGAGTCCATCATCACCGGCCTCACCATCCGGGCGCACCGGGACTTCCGCATCGTGGTCACCATGAACGAGGACGCCTCCACCTTCGAGGTGCCGGAATACATCCATTCCCGGCTCCAGCCCCAGATCTACATCGACTTTCCCGAGGCGGACGAAGAGTTGCTGATCCTGAAGGAAAACCTTCCCTTCGCCGATGACGCCATCCTCCGCTATGTTGTTAACTTCCTGCAGCGCGCCCATGCGGCGGACGAACTCTACTCGGTGCGGGACGGCGTCAACATCGCCCGCTATGCCCTGAAGATGATGAAGTCGGGCGGGGGCGAGCAGGCGGAGCTCCTCTCCCTTGCGGTGGAACGCATACTGGGGGAAGAGGCGCTTCACTACCTGACGTAAGTGCCCACATTCACGGCACCGGCTGGAGAATTCCATGCAGCCCGATTCACCACAACCCACCGCACTAGCCCCTCCACTGGCCATCCTCCGCGATACGCCTGCCGGGGCACTCTATGGACTCACCGACAAGAGCACCCTCTTCCATGGTCTGGAAGACTGCATGCACGGGTCGATAACCGGCGCGGAATGGCTTGACGGGGGCGCCATCCTGACCCTCAAGCTGCAATCGGGTCGCAAAGTCACCTTTGCCGCATCCGGAACGCGTCTGCTCACTACCTGCAGTTGCCCGGATTGGCAAGCGGGACGGGAATGCAGGCATGTGGTGGCCTGCTGGGCCCTCCTCAAGAAAACCGTGTCGCCGGACAGCCTCTCATCCATCGGTTTCAGCCCCCGGTTGCTGCGTGATGTGGAGATTCTGACGGGGATGGACGAAGTAACCGTCCCCCCGAAACAGAAGGCGCCGAAGCGGGAAGTTCCGGCGGCGAGCCTCCGGCGTGCGCGTGCCTCGAAAAAGACGGCCGACGCGGCGCAGGCAGCGGTGATGAAACCGGCGAAAGCCTCTGTCAGGTTGGTGCTGGAAGAAAAGGAAGGATTCCTCTTCGGCGCGATCCGCAAAGGAGACGAGCAGATCTATGCCTACAACTACGGCTGGGACGGGGTTCCGGCCGACCTGCGTCGATTCATGATGACACGCTTCCGTTTCGAACCGACGCGGGATTATTTCAAGGAATTTTCGGCACTGAAGGGGGGCTACCCCATTGTCCTGCGCCGGATTGACGACAGGGAGACGCCCCTTGAGTTCCGCGCCGACGAACCGCTCCGGGCAGGGGTCGTTTTCCGACTCGAAAAGGATGAGGTACGGATAACCAGGTGTCTCCACGACGGTTCACCTCTTCCGCGGGACGCGGTCGTCGCCGGAGAGTGTCTCATTGACCCGGCGGAGAAGGCCATACATCCGGTTGCCGAAGGAGCGCCGTGGAAAGTGTGGCGCTCTATCCTCGAATCACTGGATGAACTCTCCGACATGATCGGCGATGACGTGGAGCAGGATAACGAAACGATAACCACCAGCGTCGATTCATTCAATTTCGCCGCCCTGAGGATAAGCCCGGAACTCATGAAAAAGATGGGAAAATCCATCCGTTTTCACTTCAACGACGAAGAGGCGGAACTGTCCGTTTCGCACCCCTTTTCCTGGTTTCTGGAGGCGGAAGACGATCTGAACGGAGAGAGCATCGGTCTCGTGCCGAGGGGGGAACTGGCCGGCGTGTCCTGTCCCTTCTCCGAGGATACCTTCCGGTTGTTCATCCCGTGGTCTCGGTCATCTCTTCCCCATCCATTGAGGGCGAAGAAGCGTCTGACGGCCATGATCGACACCGCTTTCGCCGTCCTGGACAGCCCCAACGCCATGGCCGGGGATAAGGCCTTGCGCGTGGGGCTGGGCGGCCCGAATTTCTTGAAACGCGCCGTCAAGTCCGAGGCAAAGCGCGTTGTGAACGCCTTTACCCGCAGTTGCGGGGAAAGGATGCTGTTCCTCATTGCAACCCCGGACGGTTGGCGTTTCGGCGTCGAGGACCGCCCCGTCCAGGCTCGGCTGGTGCGGCTGCTGTATGGTTTTTTCGGGCTGGATTCCTTCACGGATGGAGAATGGCCGTGCACCCTGGAGATTGACCGCGAAACCGTTCTCTCCCGGCTTGGGGAGCTGGTGGCGGCCCTGGAACGCGAGGGATTCGGCTTCCGTCTGCGGGGAGAGCCCCTCAGCGTCGGGAGATGGGACTTCACCGTCAATGCGGTCAGCGACGGCATCGACTGGTTCGAGCTGAGCCCGGAGATCCGCTGCAACGGCGAACTTCTTGCCGTGGAAGAAATACGCGGTCTCCTGGATTCCGGGATCCTGCGCCAGGGGAACACCTGTTACCTGCTCGGCGATGGGCAGCGTCAGATCCTGGAGCTTCTGACGGTTCACGGGAGCGCCAAGGGAAAGCGGAAAAAGAAGAGTGATATCGTCCGCATTCCGCGGCTGCAGATCCTGGATTGGCTGGAGCTTCGTTCCCATGGCGTAACCCTCAGGCTGCCGCCGGAGGAGGAAAAGCTTCTCGCAGGCCTTACCCGACTGGAAAAGATACCGGAGCCGCCGCTCCCGCCGGGGCTCAATGCCGATCTGCGCGCCTACCAGAAAGAAGGGTTCCACTGGCTGGCCTTTCTCCACGAGCACCGCTTCGGCGCCTGCCTGGCCGACGACATGGGGCTCGGCAAGACCGTCCAGACCATCACCTTCCTGGCCGGGCTGGCCGAGGGGACGATCCCCTGCCCGGATGCGGAGCGCCTTCCCCATCTGGTCGTCGTGCCACCTTCCCTCCTTTTCAACTGGGAGAGTGAGATCGGCCGTTTCTACCCCGCATTCAGCGTTGCGACCTATGCCGGACAGAAGCGGAGCGCGGACTTCACCGGAGCGGACATCGTGCTCACCAGCTACGGCATCCTGCAGCGGGACGCGGACATCCTTGCCGCCATACCGTTCCACGTGGCGGTGTTCGACGAGGCCCAGCAGGTGAAGAACATCAACGCCGCCACCACCGGCGCGGCCCGGCGGATCAGCGCCCGGTTCAAGCTGGCCCTCACCGGCACCCCCATGGAGAACCACCTGGGGGAATACTTCTCCATCATGGACCTGTGCGTGCCCGGCCTCCTGGGGAGCTACGAGGAGTTCCGGCGGCGCGTCGACATCCGCGGTTTCGGCGGGGTGGATCCCCTGGTGCGCCGCACCCGTCCCTTCATCCTCCGCCGCTCCAAGCAGATGATCGCCGACGAACTGCCGCCCCGCGTGGAGGCCGACCTCTACCTGGAGATGAGCGCCAAGCAGAAGGCCCTGTACCAGAAGACGGTTGAGGAGGTGAAGGGAAAGGTCAGCGAAGCCTTCCGCGACAAGGCCGCGGGCCAGGCCCGGATGATCGCCCTCACCGCCATCCTCAGGCTGCGCCAGATCTGTCTCTGCCCGTCCCTGGTCTCTTCCGGTTCCAGGCCGGAATCCCCCAAGCTGGAATGCCTTGCCGAGCAGCTCACGGAACTGCGCGACGAAGGTCACTCGGCCCTGGTTTTTTCCCAGTTCACCAGCTATCTGGACATCATCGAAGCGGGGTTGAAACACCACAAGATTCCGTACCTGCGTCTCGACGGTTCCACACCGGTCGCCAAACGGAAGGAACTGGTGAACAGCTTCCAGAAGAGCGCGGAGCCCCTGGTCTTTCTCATCAGCCTCAAGGCCGGCGGCAAGGGGCTCAACCTCACCCGCGCCACCTATGTCTACCACCTGGATCCGTGGTGGAACCCGGCGGTGGAGAACCAGGCCTCGGACAGGGCCCACCGCATCGGCCAGACCGCCAAGGTAACGGTCACCCGCCTCCTCATGCGCCACACGGTGGAGGAGAAGATGATGGCGCTCAAGGAACGCAAGCTGAAGCTGTACAAGGCGCTTCTGGACGATGCCTCCGGTGCGGGAGGAGCTTCCCTGACCAAAGAGGATTTCGATTTTCTTCTGGCGCCGTGACGGGGATGTCCTTTTCCCACCTTGTTTCCAACCGGTGTCTGGTGTAGAAATGGTATCGAGTAGGGAAAAGTAATTTGATGGATTTGCCCATGACAGACGCAAAAGGAATCATTCATACGGTATTGGGACACTATCCCGATACCCAGGCTATCTACCTCTTCGGCACCTACGGAACCGGGTATGAACGGTCGAAAAGCGATGCGGACATAGCGTTGCTGCTTCCGCACGATGTATCGGAAAATGCCGGTTCTCTTGCCATGAGCAGGCTTGCTTCCGCGCTGGAATCTCTGCTGAACAGGGATGTGGACCTCATCAATCTGCGCCGCGCGCCGACCGTGCTGCGGAAAGAAGTGGTTGCCGCGGACCGCCGCATTTACACGGGTGACGAATATGCCGCCGGGGAATTCGAGATGCTGACCCTGTCCCTATACCAGAAACTGAACGAGGAAAGGGCCGGGATAGTGAAAGACGCCATGGCGGGTGGGAGGTTGCATCAGGTATGAACGACATCGTCCTGAACAAAAAGGAGAGCATTGAGCGCTGCATCAGGCAGATCCGCACCTATTACACCCGCCCCTCCGAACTCCCGTTTGAAGAGGATTGCCTCAAACAGGACGCCATCGCTATGAACCTGCTCCGCGCCTGCGAACAGTGCATCGACCTGGCCAACCACACCATACGGGTGCGGAAGCTCGGTCTCCCCAAGGAGAGCAAGGAAAGCTTCAGGATTCTCGCTGAGAATCGAATAATTCCCAAAGAGCTTGCGGCCCGTCTGGAAGGGATGGTCGGGTTCAGGAACGTCCTGTTGCACGAGTATCAGCAGCTGGACATAGACTTGATGGTCGAGGTAATTGAGAATCGGCTGGATGACCTGTTAGTGTTTGTGGATTGCGTCGTGAGGGAGTTTGCGTTATGACTATAAAGTAAAGCGGGGGGCGCATCAATGGATAAGCTTGAAATCAATCTTTCTGAAAATTTTCCCCATTTGCCGCGAGCTCCCATCGTTGAGGGCGTGATCGATATCCGTGCGCATGCGACGATGGCTTTCGAGGAAGAAAGTGTTCGTAATGCTGTGCTGCTCCGACTCTCAGGTTACAGTTATCTGGACTCGCCGAGGGCATTTCAGCATGATCTCAAAATTGAGGGTGATAAACCACCCCATCAGACCATTCGTGATCTGGGTTTGAAGGGCCTACGTTTTCAGTCCGCCGATACGAAGCAAATCGTCCAATTCAACCGCGACGGGTTTGTCTACAGTCGTCTTGAACCCTACCCGGACTGGGATTCGTTCGCGGGGGAAGGGATGTGTCTCTGGCGGATATTCAAAGAAATTGCGCAGCCTGCGGAGATTAACAGGATAGGATTACGCTTCATAAACCGAATTGAGTTGCCACAGGACAATCTTCGCCTGGACGACTACATTAAACCTGCTCCGGAACCCCCGACTAATCTTGGCTTGCCCTTCGTCGGATTCATGCATCATGACACGCTCACAGTTCCAGGACACCCTTATGCCATCAACCTGATACGAACCATCCAACCTCCACAAGCGGAAACCGGCAAAGGGGCGGGACTAATTCTGGATATCGATGTGTTTACCACCCAAGGCACAAAACTGGATGAGGACCGACTCAGCCGGACCTTGGAAGAAATGCGTTGGCTGAAAAACAAGGCTTTTTTCGGCAGTATAACTGAAAAAGCGTTGGAGGGTTTTCAATGATTCTTGAAATGGCTGCTTCGGCAATTATTTACTCCGGTGCTCTGGCCATCCCTTCAAGAGGGTCCAGTGCAACGGCGCGGTTCGTATCCCAACAGACGGAGTCGGGGCTCGAGCTGTTGAGGAGTTCTTTAACCTTTGGGCTTTCCAGTAACAAGGCTTTTGACGATCTCAGTCTCATCTATGAAGAATGCCGGGAAGCCAATTGGGATGGCTACCATGCGGAACCCGTTTCAACGGATACCTATGAATTGGCAAAGCAGTTCCTAATGGTTTTACCGCTGGGTTATTCCGCGCCTGCCATAGGCGCCGAAGCGGACGGCCACTTGACGATGGAATGGTACAGAGCATCACGCCGTACCCTTTCCATCAGCATCAGCCCAGAGGGGGAAATTCACTACGCCGCACTGATAGGTACCAGTAAAGCGTATGGTACGGAACCATTCTTTGGTGAATTGCCTGAACCCGTTTTGAACCTTATCAATCGGGTGATGGCTGTATGAGTGGAAATTCAGCACTGCCCCCAGTGGGCTCCGAGGAATGGCTCTCCCGCTACATTCTTCATAAATCCTATGTGCGTCATGACAATACCCTCAAGGCAGATCCTTTCATTCCGCATCCTCATGCCGATCTTTCCGTAACCCGTCATCTGGGTCTCCATGATGCCGAGCTATGGGACATCGGGAGGGATGTTGCAAGGCAGACCCATAAGACTCTCCACGGTCGGGCTGAGAATCAGGCGATGGTCTATCAAGGTCGCATGCTTACCGTTGCCGCCGCATCTGTCCCGGGAAATCCCAACCATGCGAATGTAACCGGCTGGCCGAAAGAAAAACCACGACAGAAAATGCTGGCACTGGAAATTGCCGCCGACTCGGAATATATCCCATATTCATCATAAGTCGATTGCCTGCGATTTCCATACCTAATCCACCATGCCCCACAAACTCCTTCTCGAACAATTCGGCCCGGTTCACGCCCTTCCCATCCTCCACTACAAGATGGAGTTCGCCTCCCTTGTGCGCCGGGCAGTGGAGCGGGTCAAGCCCGACTGCGTCGCCATCGAGCTTCCCCATACCCTGCGGGACCATTTTCTGCGGGGAATCAGCCGCCTTCCCGAGATATCGGTCCTTCGCTACGAGGTACGCCTATCCCGGAAACGGGGCGACGAGCGATACCGGACGGTTTTTCTCCTCATGGAGCCGGCCGATCCCCTGGTGGAGGCGGCGCGGCTCGCGCGGGAGAGGAATCTACCGCTCGCCTGCGTGGATGTGGACCTGGAGGAGTATCCCTGCCATGACGAACCCTTTCCCGATTCCTATGCCGTGCACCGGATCGGGCTCGGCGCCTACTACCGCGAGTACCTGAATGCGCGCGGTGACGCCTCGCCGGGCAGGGAAGACCTTCTGCGGGAACGGGGCATGGCATTTCGCCTTCAGGAGCTGGCAAAGCAGTATGAACGGATACTGTTCGTGTGCGGCATGGCCCACCTGGAGAGAGTGAAGGGATTCTTCAGCCGGCCCCAGGCGGCGGCGCTGGAAAAGGCCCGGCGGGAGGGAGTTGCGCTCTTCAACCTGCATCCCGATTCCTGTCCCGAGATCCTCGGGGAGTACCCTTTTCTCTCAGCGCTGTACGAAATGCGTCGCGGCGTCCTACCCCCGGAGCCTGCAGCGGAAGGCCGTTCCCTGCGCAAGAGCTTTCATATCTTCGAATTGATCAACGGTGGAAAAAAGGGCATCCCGGAAGACCGGATACTGTACGAATCGGTCCTCAGGAGCGCCCACCATGCGGGACGGGAGGGAGAGGGTCCCGACCGTCAGCGGGCCCTGCTGCGACTGTTCAGCGAGGCGGCTCGCCACTACCGGCAGGAAACCGGGGAACCGGTCCACCTCTGGCAGAAGCGCGCCTTTTTCCGTTTCTCACGCAATTACGCCCTGACAGGGGGCAGGCTCCTCCCGGACCTCTTCCAGATGCTGGCGTCGGCCCGCGGTTGCGTGGACGACAATTTCGCCTACGCCTTCTGGAGGCTCGCCGGTTTCTATCCATGGCAGCGGGAGACGGCGGACCTCCCCACCCTCCGTCTAAGGCCCGAAGACATCGCCGACGGCAGCCGCCGGATCCGTTTCCGTCCCCGTCCCCGGCAGACGGGCAAGGGGCTCTCCCCTCTGCAGTTCCTGAAGAGGAAGCGGGAAAAGCGTCCCGGCGAGTGGCTGGAGGGTTTCGATGACCCGTCCGTCTGTTCCTATCCGCCGGAGGATCTGATCATCGAGGACTACGGCCGCTTCCTCAAGAAAAAGGGGGCGAAGCAGCTTTCCGAGGAACAGAGCCGCGTGGAGCCTTTCTCCTCGTCCATGCTGGACGGGATCGACATGCGGGAGACGCTGCGCAATCTGCACGAGGGAAAGATCTATGTGCGGGAGAGCCTGCGCGTCCAGGGAGGCGTGGGAAGCGTGGTAGTGATCTTCGACGAGGATCGCGGGAGAGATACGTATCCGTACCTGATGACGTGGCTGGGCGAACACGACCAGGAATCGGACATGGCCCTGTATGCTACCCAGCCCGCGGACAACGTGGTCGGACCCGGCATCTGCCGCAGTGAGTACGGAGGCTTTCTCCTCTCCTACCCTCCCCGCCGCATGTATGACGTCTGGCGTGACGAGGACTATTCCTTTGCCAGGGGCAAGGCGGAGGTGCTGCTGCTGGCGGCCCTGGATTATTCCCGCGAAAAACACGTGGTCTACGTGGCGGCGCGCCCTCCCCGGAGCTGTTTCCGGCAGATTGCCGCGCGACTCGGGAAGAGGATCGTCCACATCCCCCTCGGATCCCTGTCACCGCTGAAGCTGAAAAGGCTCCGGGTGTTCCATGTTCTGTTCGGCAGGAATAAAAGAGACATTGCCGGGGATTACATATGGTGACGGAGCGGAAAAAGTGTGGTATACATCAAACAGGCATACTGAGCCACGTTTATTCAGGCTCCAGAAGGTGTGCGCATATCCGTGTATTCTTTCTATGAATACTCTATTGTTAATGAGATATGGGGGAAAGGATGAACACAAGCAATCGCCGCTATGTACGACTGGATTCTCTGAACCTGCTTGACTATGTGCTCCTGGATGAAAAGGGAAACATAGAAACACGGGCCATGGGGAGGACCCTGAATATCAGCGAAAAAGGGATGCTGCTGGAAACACATCTCCCCTTCGAGCCGGGCCGTATTCTGCTGATCACCATCGGGCTGGAAGAGGATCTGGTGGACATCAAGGGCCAGGTGAAACACGCGGAACCGCGTGACGACAAGTACTTCAGCGCGGGTATCGAGTTTATCGAGATTGACGGCGAAGGAAGCCGGGTTCTTCACTCGTATCTGGAGGCGTTCAAAAAATTCACGGCCTGACAGACTGTCAGGCCCTTCCATCTCTCTCCACGGGAGATAACGCATCTTTCTCCCGTGGAATTCCCCCTCTTCCCCATCCCCTCTCCCTGACGTTCCCCGCGAATTCCTCAATCCCTGAACTGCAATTGATAGAGCCGGTAGTATAAACCCTTGCGCGCAATGAGCTCGTCGTGGCTCCCCTCTTCCGCCTTCTCCCCTTTGTGGATCACGACGATTCGATCGGCGTCCCGAACGGTGGAGAGACGATGCGCCACCACCAGGGAGGTGCGCCCCGACAGGAGCCCCCGCAGCCCTTCCTGGATAAGCCTTTCGCTGGCGCTGTCCACGCTGGCGGTGGCCTCGTCCAGGACCAGGATCTCGGGATCGAAGGCCACGGCGCGGGCAAAGGAGATAAGCTGGCGTTCCCCCACCGAGAAGTTGCTTCCCCGCTCGCGCACCTCCTCCTCGAAGCCTCCGGCCAGGTTCCGGATAAAGCGGTCCGCCCCCACGAGCGCTGCCGCGGCCCCCATTCTCGCGGTTGCCGCGTCATCACCCAGTGAGATGTTGTAGCCGACGGTTCCGGTGAACAGGAACGGTTCCTGGAGGACCACGCCGATCCGTGACCGAAGTTCCGCCAGAGGGATAGACCGGATGTCCGTCCCGTCAATGGTGATTTCTCCCCTACCCACCTCGTACAACCGGGAGAGAAGACGGGTAACGGTGGTTTTCCCGCCGCCCGTCTCACCCACCAGCGCAATCTTCTCGCCCCGACGGATGGTAAGGTTCAGACCTTTCAATACGTAGTCTTCCCCGTTGTAGGCGAACCAGACGTCGCGGAATTCGATGAGCTCGATGGGGGATCTCTCCCCCACTCTCCTTGTGGGAGAGGGCTGGGGAGAGGGGGATACCTCCTTGTCCAGCAGGCCGAAGATCCGCTCCAGGGCAGCCATTGCCCCCTGCATGATGGAATACTTGGCCGACAGGTCCCGGATGGGGGAGAAGAATTTTTCGATGTACTGGATGAAGGCCACCAGCGCGCCGAAGGTCAGCGTGCCGCTGATGATCTCGCCGCCCCCGTACCAGATGATGAGCCCGACCGCCACCGACGACAGGGCCTCCACCGCCGCGAACAGGGCGGCGTCCCAGGTGATCACCGGCAGGTTGGCGTCCCGGTAGGCGGTATTGAGCCGGGTGAATTCCCGTCGTTCGGTCTGATGTCGGTTGAAGAGCTGCACCACCGTCATGCCGCCGATGCTTTCCGCCAGAAACGAGTTCAGGTTGGAGAGCCGCGCCCGAACCTCGCGGAAGGCGGTGCGCATCCGGGTGCGGAAGGCGAAGACGATATAGAGGAGCACCGGGAGGACGGTGAAGGTGACAAGGGACAGCTTCAGGTTCATCCAGAGCATGACGCCGATGATGCCGACCAGGACCAGGATGTCGCCTACGATGGAGATGATGCCGGCGGTGAACATCTCGCCCAGCGCTTCCACATCGCTGGTAACCCGGGTCACGAGCCCTCCGGTGGGGGTCCGGTCGAAGAAGGAGGCGGAGAGGCGCTGGATGTGGGCGAACAGCTCCACGCGCAGGTCGAACATCACCCGCTGGCCCAGGTACTGGAGCAGGTAGATCTCCAGGTAGGTCAGCAGGCCGTCCGCCAGGATAAGGGCGAAATACCCGAGGGAGAGCAGGGGAAGCCCCTCCATCCTGCCGGCGGTGATATGGCTGTCGATGGCGATCTTCAGGAGCCAGGGCTGGGAAAGCTTTGCGGCGGCGATGAGGGGGAGGAGAAGGAGGCTCCACACCACCAGCCACCGGTAGGGACGGAGGTAGCGGAGAAACCGCGTCAGGAGACGCCGGTCATAGGCCTTGCCGACAATTTCGTCTTCGTATATTCCGCCGAAATGCATATCGCTCCGGTTCGAAACGCGGCTTTTCCGCAATCGCGTCGTTGTGCCGCGGCCCGTGACGCTCAACGTACCCATGTACGCCTCGCTCCAGGGTCATTGCACGCCTGGCGCTTTCGAAAAATCCACGTTTCTTGCATTGTGCCGTGTTCGTCCACAAGACCCGCCAGGTTTTTGAAACCCGGCAGGTCTGCTTCAAATCTAATACCTCTCGATCTCTTCCCTCAAATTCTGCTCTCTGTGGATTGCGGCATAGCGGCCGCCAAGGGCAATGAGTTCGTTATGGGTCCCCTGCTCCGCAATGCGCCCTTCATCCATGACGATAATCCTGTCGCACCCACGCAGGGCCGAGAGTCGGTGGGAGACGATGAGCACGGTGCGCCCTCCGTAATACCTCGCGAGACCGGCCAGTATCTCCTCTTCGGTGCGGGCGTCCACTGCCGACAAAGGATCGTCCAGGATCAGGATCGCCGGATCCTTCAGCAGGGCTCGGGCAATGGCGGTCCGCTGCTTCTGCCCGCCCGAGAGGGTGACTCCCCGCTCCCCCACAAGGGTCTCGTAGCCAGTGGGGAAGCCCTCGACGTCTCCGTCCAGGCGGGACAGGCGTGACGCTTCCTTCACTTCTTCGTCCGTGGCCCCGTCCCTCCCATACGCGATATTCTCCCTGATGGTACGGGAAAAGAGGAAGCTCTCCTGGGGGACGAAACCGATGGCGTCCCGCAGTCCCTTCAAGGGAAGGCGGTTGATATCCGTCCCGTCGAGAAATATCATGCCGTCCGCCACGGGGTAAAGCCTTGCAATGAGCCGCACCAGCGTGGTCTTGCCGCTCCCCACCGGCCCGACGATGCCGATCTTCATCCCCGCCTTGATTCGGAGAGAAATGTCTTTCAGCAGCGGTTCTCCGTTGTATCCGAAGGAGAGACCGCGGAGTTCCAGTTCCCCGCGCACGCTTTCCGGCACGACCGGGGAAGGTGATTCCGCTACCATCGCCTTCGCGTCGAGCACGGCGTTCAGGCGGCCCATGGAGGCCGCGCCCCGCTGGAGCAGGTTCAGGATCCACCCCAGCACCACGGTCGGCCAGACCAGCATGGCCAGGTAGCCGGTGAATGCGACAAAGTCGCCCAGGGTCATGACACCGCTGATTACCCGGTTGCCGCCGATGAACAGAACGATCAAAGTTCCCAGTCCGCTCATGGAGGCCATGAAGGGGATGACGATGCCGCGCAGGTTGGTCATCTTCATACTGCTGAAGAGGTATTTTTCGGCCAGTTCCCGGAAGATACCGATGCGGGACTCCTCCCGACGGTAGGTCTTGACCACCACCGAGGCCGCGATGCTCTCTTCCGCATGGGAGGTCATGGCGGCAAGCTCTTCCTGCGCCCGTTTGGAGTGAACGAATATCCGGCGGCTCACCTGCTTTACCAGGATGAGCATCAGGGGATACGGGAGAACGGAACAGAAGGTCAGGAACGGGTCGATGCGCCCCATGAGGAACAGGGCCGAAACGTAGACGATTACCGTGTTGATGACGTTGAGGAAACCGAAACCGACAAGCATCCGCACATTGGTCAGGTCGTTGGAAAAGCGGGAGAGGATATCTCCGGTCCGTTCCCCGGAGAAATAGGGGAGGTCCAGGGAGAGAAGGGCGGAATAGAGGTCTTCCCGTATCCGGTACTCGATGCGGCGCCCGGCATGGAGGAGGGTGGTCCGGGAAAAGACCCGCACCACGCCGTGGGCGATGGCAGCGCCGATGATGAGCAGGCCGAAGTAGCCGGCGGAGTGTCCGGCACGGCCGGGGAACTGGAGGCTTTCCACCGCACGCTTCAACAGCCAGGGGATGAGGAGGGCGAAGCCGTTGGCGCCGACAAGGAGGATTGAACCCCACAGGTAGGTCCTTCGGAAACTCCACAAATAGATTTTGAGGCGGGAATACTCTTTAATGGTACTCTCCCGTACATCGGTTTCGCGGCAGGGAACTTTGAGTTCGGATTGTTCAGTGCTTCAATGCCCTTAGTCACATATATGCCATGCCGCCGGGACGGTCAAGGTGTTGAAGAGGAGGAAAAAAAGACTATTGTCGATCTCCTTGTACACGATATTTACATCATTTTCGTATCCAAGAAAACCGGGACTGCCTTACGTGGAATACGCATACGTCTCATCGACCCGCGGAATCTCCGTCCCCCAATAGCTGTTGAATACCTTTCCCTTTTTTTACGGCGTAATCCGTACAGAGACCGGGTATCGGAAGGCGGTCTGAAAATTCGGATCGAAATCGGATGCCGATGCGGGGAGCGCTGTCACAATCAACGTTCTTGCGCCACCGGAAGCAAAGGGTATGCGCGCAGCCCCCGAACTCACATCCACCGTTTCTCCATCACTTCCTGCGACCGTTCCCGGCACTGCCTGGACAACCCACCTCACGGCAGGATCAGGAGGACTGACAAGTGAGAGCTGAAACGAAGTCTGGCTTGCATTTTGGCGATGAACGGTCAAATACACAGTTCCGGTCATCATCGGCGCCGGATCGAACTCGTAGGTATCGCGTGACAGCGGCATGGTGACGCTTTTGATGGGGAGTGTCGCTTGCGTAATGAGCGCCAGTTGCCATTCTTCGGGAACAGGGGGGAGACTGGTGGGACGCCTGTCCTCATTGAGATTGCGGAAATGCCGCGAGTCCCTGCGGTCACCGGCGTAATACCGCCACCGGGCAAACTCGGGTACGGTATCCAGAAACGGGGATTCTCCAAATGCGGTTTCCGTTTTCACGAGCAGGGAGTTGAGCGCATCGACGAAATTGGGTTTGTTTACCATAAGGTCCGGCGTGTTACGCATTTTGACCCATAATTGAGGAACGAAACTGTCATCGACGCCAAAATATCGATCCCGCAGAAAGTGCAGGTAGAGTGCCGAGCCATACATGTAATAGGTGAGGTATGAGTCGTTTCTTAGAAGACCCCAGTCCGGATGTTTTTGAAAATCGAGTATATCCCTGACATCCTGGGGTCCGTAGAATTGGTCCACATATGAGGCGGACATTTCGAAGGAAATGGGGAGATCGTACCAGTCGTTGGCGGCATGGGTGGCATGGTTGAACTCATGGGCAATGGTTGCTGCAAGCTTATCGCCGCCGTAATCGCCCCACGGATCCACTTGCATGTAGCTTGCCCGACCACCCCACCTGGTCACGAATTCTTCGGTTATCAGGTCTACCTTACAGGAGTTGACACCCCGCCTTATGAAAACGTCGAACCTGCCGTCCGGTCCGCACATTCCGGTATCCGAGGGAGGGGGTTCATAGCCCTGTTCAACGATCTGGCGCTGCCATGCCGTATCGAGGTAGACAATGATCCGGCGGGCGGTTTCCAGTTCATCCGGGGAGGTATAATGCACGAGAAACGGATACCTGGATGACGCCACGTTATACGGCCAGTATTCAGGATAGGCACAGGGACAGGCATCTTTCGAAAGCGTGGTTTGCGTTGGGGTTTGCGGTGGCGCTGCTTCATTGCCGCAGCCGGCAAGGAACATAAAACACAGGGTAGGCAGGAACGCTATGATTGTGTGCCGAATGCGGACATTGAGGTGTATTGCCGGCATAATGTGGGCCTCTCCTTGCGTATAATCTGCCGCCCCTGAGGGTTGGAGGTCGGTAAAATCGCCCCGAAGACCCTCGGTAGAGGTCGGTCGGCTTCTGGTTTGCGGATTCGGGAGGAATCGTTGTCGTCTCCTTTGGATAGAGGCGTTCGCCCGGAAGTCGTTGTAACCAGAGAGAGATACGTTTGACCGTGGACACAAAAAAGGGGGTTAGACCGATTGTCTAACCCCCTGAAATCTGGTCGGGATGACTGGATTCGAACCAGCGGCCCCTTACTCCCGAAGCAAGTGCGCTACCAGGCTGCGCTACATCCCGACGAAGGCTTTTTATAGCTTTTTGCCGGTGCTTTGTCAACAGGTTATCGTGGGGGCCGGTTGAGGCCTAATTCAGGGAAACCTGGGGGCGCCGGCTGTAACAGGTTGCTCAAAAGCTACCGCCGGGCTTCGCAAATCCTTTCACGTCCACCCATGTTCATTGTCGCCTTCCTATGCCCGCGGGTGGCTTTACTCGTCGCCTATTTCCCGAATCTTAATCCGGGTTCAGGAATTTTTTTCCCGTACTGTCGTAGCAGATATCCTGGATGAAGTCGGAATCGTAAATACACCCCAGGCACTGCCCCTGGCAAGCGGGATACGTCGAATTGCAGTCTCGTCCGGCATTTTGGAGATTGCTCACCGATGAAAGATCGCCGATATAATTACCCCCTTGGGTATTCCCCTTGTAACATTTAACCTGGGAAAACGCCGATCCCGACAGAATGGCGGTCAGAGCGATCAAGGCAACGAACATTGCGGCCAGCTTGACCGCCGGCCCGTTTCTTTTTGATGATCTATCCTTGCCCATAGTCACCTTCCTTTGTTATTGTGGAGTTGCACCCGTAATGCCCCGCTTCCGGTCCATTCAGAACAGTCTTTTCTTCCCTCGTATATTCTAGGAGCGGCATCCAACTAGTGCCCGCCGCCGTTACTGGACCGATTTTTTTAGCGCCGATCCCTTTGCCGTGAAGGATTGCAGTTCCTCCCGACATGCGGGGGTCAATTCATCCATATGCGGTTTCAGGCATTGTATCAGCCGTCCGCCGCCAGGTTTGACCCCAGCGCAGAATTTTTCGATATCCTTGGCGCAGATACATTTGGCCTTCTCCAGCCGCCGCACCACCACCTTGACCTTGTCCCGGCACGAGGCCGACAATTCACAGTCATGGTCCCGCAGGCATTGCACGATTTTTCCCTCTCCCGGCTGGACATCCTTGCAGAATTTTTCTATTTCATCCATGCACGGTTTTTCCGCCGCGGGTTCCGCGGCACATGCAATCGCCGGAATTGAGAGCAAACCCGTCATCAACAGGGCGGGGATGAAAAACACGTTCCATTTGGCTCGCATCATAACGGTCTCCTTTTCATCGATACGGGGAACAGAACAGTCATAAACCTGCTCCCTCAGTCAAGCATATAAAATTTTTATCACACAAATTTTGTTTGCCAAGAAGACATTTTACAGAGAATCACCGTGAATCCTTTTCGCCTGGTTAGCCGCACGGTGCAGGGGTATGTTTTTGAGCGTCGAGATCCCCGGGGCACTTGTGGCCATATTTTTCCTCCTCAATCCTTGTAAGCTTTTTATAGTAGAGAAAAGCATTACGTGGTTGATTTCAAAGATTTCGCAGGTTTTCGGTAGGCATAGGAAGCCCCGACACCGGATTCGGACCGGATCTTCGAGTTTAAAATAAAAAAGCCTAACCAAATTATATGGTTAGGCTTTACGCTAACATAAAATATTCCATCGAACATCCCGAAGCAAGTGCGCTACCAGGCAACGCTGCATCCCGGCGAAGGCATTTAATTGTCTTTTGCCGGTGCTTTGTCAACAGGGTATCGAGGGGCCCGGTCGAATCAAAAAGCACGAAATCCTATGGCTTCTGAATATCGGTTTCCCGCGTCCGTCTACTGCCAGGCGTTCTCAAGAATGCGGAGCACGTCCTCCTTCTTGGGATTGCGGGGGTTGAAGATGGTACTTATTTCCTTGAGAGCGTCCGTTGCGATGACATCGAATGCCTCGCGGGAGACTTCCGCCTCCTTCAGTGTCGGAATGCCGATGCGTCGCGACAGGTCGGCGATGGCTGATATTGTCAGTTCCACTGCCTCCTCCGTGGGCATGCCCTGTACGTTCAGACCCATGGAGATGCCGATGTTTCTGATTCTTTCGGAGACGGCGGAGGCGTTGAACCGCATGACATGGGGGAGTACCGCGGCATTGGCGATGCCGTGGGAAAGGCCGCAGTGAACGGTGAGCGGATGTGAGATGGAGTGGGCCAGGCCGAGGATTGCCGAGTTGTATGCGAAACCCGCCAGCATGCTTCCCAGCAGCATGCCGGTCCTTGCGTCGACATCAGAGCCGTTCACAACCACCTGGGGAAGATTCCGGGTAAGGAGTTCGATCGCTTTCAGCGCATTGATATCGGTCGGCACCGAGGCCGCGACGGAGAGATACGCCTCGATGGCATGGGAGAGCGCTCCCATCCCTGTCTCGGCGGTTAGCGCCGGTGACAGGGATGCGGTGAGGAGAGGATCGATGAGGGCAAACCGCGCTCCCACATTCTGGCCGCCGATTACCATCTTTTTCTTTCTTGCCGAGTCGGTGACCACGGTAAAGGACGTTACCTCGCTGGCGGTCCCGGCTGTCGTGGGGATGGCGATGACGGGAGGCCCCGCGGTCTTTACAAGGTTTATTCCCTCGTACTGGGTAATGGGTGATTCATTGGTCATCAGTATGGCAACTGCCTTGCCGGCATCGATGGCGCTGCCGCCGCCGACGGCAACGATCGCTTCAACCTGTGCTTCCCGCGCCAGCCGGGCGCATTCCTCGATGTCGACGTCGGTGGGATTTGCCGTAATGCTATCCCATTCCGTTATTTCCAGGTTGGCTGCTTTCAGGGATGCGGCGATTGCGTCGGCGATGCCGGACTTTTTCACACCGCTGTCGTAGATGCTGAGCACTTTTTTCACTTCCAGCCCCAGCACCAGGTGTCCCACGGTTTTCGAGCTTCCCGGTGCAAAAGCTATGGAACTGGGGAGAGAGAATTGGAAATGCATGGTAGATGCCTCCTGTCCAAATTTATATTCACGCACAATTGAATACAAATAAAAAAACAACGTCATACGGTCGGTGAATGATACCCTCAACAGCCAGCAGTTTCAACGATTTTCCGGAGCCGGGAAAGTGTTTATGACACGTTTGGAAGCGCGAGCAGGGGCGGGATCGCCTAATCATGCCGTAGATGGTGAACTTTTCCTCGCATTGACCGATTCATTTTCCTGTTGACATTCGCTGTATCCATAATTAGAATCAGCGGCTGTTCGCCGGTATCTATCGGAAAGAAGCAGGGAATCGGACAAATCCATGCTCCGGTTGCCCGAAAACGGCGATAGTGTTCTTTTTAGTGAAAGTAAACTTCCTTCCGTGCGCAGGTCTGTGTCGAACGGAGCGATGCCGTGAGCCGACACGATTTTCTCTCCACTATCCAGTCTCAAAGGAAAATGATGTGCACAAGGGGAACCGTTTCATCCCGCGCGTGCCGATGGGCGGTTACGCTGCGGTTTGAAGTACAAGGACCCAAATTTGGGGAACCAACATCGAAAGGAGAAGGCAGACAATGAGTGCACCACTTCCGTTCAAAAAAGGAAACGTAGTAAAGTACACAACCGGCTATTGCGCAAACGTCATGAACGTGCTCCCCAACGGGATTATCGTTGATCAGGACAACGCAGGCAATTCCGGTATGTACAAGATTGAAATCGATCCCGATAACGTTGCCGCTGCTGGCCTGACGGTTATCAGGTAATCGACTTTTATTGAAGCTTCTCACAAGCATGCTGGTAGTGGTTCTTCCCCGGTGAAGAGAGCAAAAGCGCTATCCATGACAGCGCTGCATGAAGCCGAATGAAAGGCCCCGGGTTACCGCGGCCTTGACATAGACGTACCGTTCAGCCATACCGGACCGAAACACCTGAGTCGATTTTTTCCTACGACACCGCCGCTGCCCTCCGCTTTTTCGTGGAGGTCGTCTCAGGCTCATGAACAGTGTGGTTGCGATACACAGACAGCCCCCCGGCGGATATGCCGTGGGGCTTTTTTTTGAGCGAGTTCGCGAGTCCTGCGGAATTCCTTGCCGAAATCCCATTTCACGCCATCTTCGACCATCCCTCCCGGATTCCCCGTTTCAGGGAAAGCCCCGCGACCATCCTATGTCACCGCCTTTTCATTTATGAAACGGACAAAATCATTGAGCGTCCTGAGTTTTGCCGCGCTGGTATCTGAAATATCCACACCGAATTTTTTCTCCACTGCGATTGCCAGCGCCGGAAAATCAATGGAGTCAATGCCCTGGGTAAGAAGCGGCGCATCGGGATCGATAGCGTCGATAATCTCCCTTTCGATTCCGATTTCGTCCATGAGGGACCATATATCCACCAGGTGAAGTGGCATTTCCCGTCTCCTTTCATTTGGCGGTTTCCGTTGTCAACCGCATTGCCTCAACAGAAAACGCCGGACCTTGCCGGTAGCGGTCTTGGGCAACTCATCGACCCATTCGACCTGCACCGGACACATGTAGGGGGGTAGTTTCCCGGCGACAAAGCGCCGCAGTTCCCTTTCCAGTTTAGGACCCGGGTCATAGCCGGGATTCAGCACCGCAAAGGCGATGGGGCGGACCAGGTGCTCCACCTTCCTCCTGCTGACCGCGCATTCCATCACCGCGGGGTGTTCAAGCAGCGTTGATTCTATCCGGACAGGGGAAACCCAATGGGCGTCCACCTTGAAGAGATCGTCGCTGCGGCCCTGGTAGAAGAAGAAACCGTCCTCTTCGAGGAAGATGTCCCCCGTGCGCAGCCAGCCGCCCTGGAGCATCGTTTCCGCGCTTTTTTCCGGGCTGTTCCAGTAGAAGGGGGCGATGCTGGGCCCCCGCAGGAGGAGGTGGCCGGGGGTTCCCGGAGCGATGGAACGTCCCTCGTCATCAACGAGGCGCACCTCGAAGGGGGGGACAAGGATTCCTGCCGACCCGGGACGCACCGCGCCCGGACGGTTGGAGATATAGATGTGGAGGGCCTCTGTGGAACCGATTCCGTCAAGGATCTCGATCCCGGTCGTCTCGATCCATTCGCGGCATAAAGGCGCGGGAAGCGACTCTCCCGCTGAGACGCAGAGCCGGAGGGACGAGAGCGCATTCCGGCCGTCCATGGTCTTGAGGAGCATGGTGTATGCAACGGGGACACCGAAAAGAATGGTCACGCGGTGCCGTGAGATGAGGCGGAGGACCTCTGCCGAATCGGGCTTGCCCGGGAACAGCACTACCGTGGCGCCGAATCGGAGCGGGAAGGAAAAGCTGTTTCCCAGCCCGTACGCGAAGAAGAGCTTGCTGGCGGAAAAGACGACGTCCCGCTCGCTCATGGCGAGGACCGATCCCGCAAAAGCGTCTGCTGTTGAAAGGAAATCACCGTGCCGGTGCGGGACACCCTTGGGCGTGCCGGTGCTGCCCGAACTGTAGAGGAGCAGGGCGATGTCGTCGGGGGACCGCGTATGGGAAGGAAACCCCGCCTGCGCGGATGAAAGCCTCCCCGAGAATTCGGGTTCGTCGAGCAGCAGGGTCAGGCCCGGACGTTTCGATTGAGCCTGAAGCGCCGCCGTGGCGGTCGTCTCGGTAACAAGCGCCGATGCCCCGGAGTCGCGAAAGATGAAATCATAGTCGTCCACGCCGAGGCCGGGGTTGAGCAGCACCGCAACAGCGCCGGCTTTCAGGCATCCCAGCAGCGCAAAGAAATATTCCGGGGAATCATTGGCGACTATCGCCACCCGCTCGCCGGCGGAGATGCCGGAAGCACACAGAAGGGATCCGAAACGGCTCGATTGTTCATCAAGCCGTCGATAGCTGACCGTCCGTTCGCCGGCAATGATCGCCACCTTGTCCGGGTGACGCTCGAGGTTCGGTTTCAGGAGGGCGAGGGCGGCGTTCGGCGAAAGGCTCATGGAATAGGGCTCCCTTTCCGATAACAGTTGTGTTTTTATATTCGCGGCCCTCACAATTGTCAACGGTATTTGAATCGTGGAACGGGTTGATCGACAGTGGCCGGAAGAGCAAGAACAAACCGGGATACATCTCCTTTTCTTCGAGCGAATTACCCTGAAAACGGCAGTTGGAGTCTTCCGAAGAGAACGAAGGATGACTTCAACTGCCGGATCCATATTCACAGTGATTGCAGGGCTTCGCCCAGTTCATTCACCGTATACGGCTTCGCCACTTTGGCCGAGAATCCGTAGTCCCCGAAACGGGCGAGTATCGGGTCATTGTTGTAGCCGCTGGAGACGATTCCCTTCGCGCCGGGATCGATTTCAAGAAGCGCTTTCATCAATTCCTTGCCGCCCATGCGGCCCGGAACCGTCAAGTCCATGATAACCGCGGCATACGGTTCCCCTCGGTCATGTGCCCCCCGAAAGAGAGGCACCGCCGATTCTCCGTCGTTGCACACGTCAACGACATAACCGAGATTGTCCAGGATTTCCCGTGCAAGCACCCTGATCATCTCTTCGTCATCCATGACCAGGATCCTTCCCGCTTTCCCGGACTGACCCTCGATGCATTCCGGGGCCGGTGCCGGCACGTTCATGCTGTCGGATACAGGCAGATACAGGTGAAATACCGTTCCCACACCGAGGGTTGTCTCCACGGACAGATGCCCCTGATGTTGTTTCATGATGGAGTAGACCGTTGCCAGCCCCAGGCCGCTTCCATTCTCTTTGGTGGTGAAATAGGGATCAAAGATGCGCGGCAGGTTTTCTTCCATTATGCCGCTTCCCTCGTCACGTACCGAGATACGGATATACCTCCCTTCCCGCAGAGGAAGAGAGTCTGCCTCACTCACGGTAACATTTTCACCCCCTACGCTGATGATGCCGCCGTCAGGCATGGCCTGGGCCGCATTGATGAACAGGTTGGCCGCAACCTGACTCATCTGCCCTTCATCGATTTCCACCGCCCAGAGATCGACCGGAAGGGAAAACTCGCACCTGGCAGTGGAGCCCCTCAAAACGAAGCCGGCGGAATCAATCAGGATCTGAGCGATGGATGCCTCCTTCTTGACAGGAGCCCCTCCCCTGGAAAAAGTCAGCAACTGCAGGGTCAAGCCTGCTGCCCGTTCACACGCTTTTTCAGCCTCATCCAGCCGTGCGTATGCCTTTGTCTCGGGATCCGCGTACATTTTCGCCAGGGAGATGTTCCCCAAGATGCCTGTGAGAAGATTATTGAAGTCGTGGGCAATACCTCCGGCAAGCACCCCCAGGGATTCGAGCTTGTGTGCCTTCAGAATTTCCTGCTCCATTTTCTTCCGCTCGCTGACATCCCGGATATGCTCCGCCACCATGAGCACGTCTCCATGGTCATCGAAGATGGGAACCGCTCGGATCTCCAGGTGGCCTATCCGTTCATCGTACTTTTCCGCAAGAACCGGTTTCCCTGTCCTGAAAACTTCCGTGGCGGTGCAGGGCTCCCACGGTTTTCCGTGGTCGGCGACGAGTCCCTCCAGGCAGCACTTCTTCGGTTGCCGTATCTCCGGGGGCGCGTATTCATAACCGATGATCCGGTTTGAATGAACCGTCCGCAACTCCCTGTCGAGAACGACAAGGTGGTCCGGGTTCGCCTCAAAGATTTTGTTGAGTATCTTCTGGGAGTTCCTGAGCTCTTCTTCCGCCTGGAGGCGTTTCCCGATGTCGTCGATCAACTCCTCATTAACCTCAGCCAAACGCCGATTCATGTCCGAAAGCCGCACGTTAAGGTCTGACAGCTCCCGTGTCCGCTCTTCGACTTTTATCGTAAGCACGTCACGGGCGCTCTTCAACAGCCGCTCAGTCTTTCTCCTTTGTCCGATGATGAAAAGGAGGATGAAGACGAGGCCCCCAAGGCCAAAAATTGCGGCAAGGGTCGCCCAGACAATTTCCTTCCTTATCTTATGGAAGGATTCCGGCTCGTTGATGAGGATGCTTCCCTCGGGCAGAAGGCTTTTGCTGATGCGAAAACGCTCCAGCTGACGGTAGTCGAACATGTAGCGAGAAGGATTCCGGTACACGATGGGGATTTCCTCAACCGGTTCCCCGTTCAGGATGCGCAGGCCCATTTTCCCCGCTTTCATCCCCTGATCGTACCCGCTGGTCAGCTTGCCGCCCACCATGCCGTACCCGAGGTTGAAATCCCATGCCCCAAAGACGGGGACCTTCGCATGCCGAGAAATACGGGATATGCTTTCGGTGTTTTCGTAGAATTTCGAGGCGGGATCGCCATAAAAATATGTGTAGAAAATCAGGGTGTCCCGAGGAAGGACGGAAACGTCCCGAATGATTCCATCCAGGTCGGTTTTGTTTTCAAAGGTGAAGCTCACTTTTTCCCGGAAGAGGGGCGTCAGCTTTTCTATTTCCGCCCGGACCTTTGTTCCCGCGGTTCCATTGTCGTTGATAACCAGGATGCCCTTCGTGCGCGGATGCAGCTTCAGAGCAAGATCGAAGGTTTCCCGCAAGTCCGCTGTTTCGCTCACTCCGGTAAAGAGCCGCTTGCCCCGCAGGTCTTCGGGTGTGAAGTAGTTGACGCCGCAGAAAACCGTGGGCACGCTTCCGAACAGATCATCGCGATGGTCTCTCAAAAACACGAAGGCGTCGGTATCGGAACAGACTATGAGCGCAAAACGGGTTTTCGAGTATTTGATTTTCAGGAGCCGGAACAGTTGATCATAATAGCGATCGCCATTCGCCCACTTCGTATCCATGTACTCGATGTATACCCTGGTTTCGCCGCTCACGGGATTCAGCGCCGAAACAACGCCACGGGTGATATCGTCGGTCCACTTGAACCCCTGATGGTAGGAGTTGAGGATGAGCACGTTTTTCCTGTCTTCCGCACGGGCGTCGGATATGATGACGGTCGTGAGAATGAGGAGCAGGGAGAAAAGGAACCGGCTCGCACGATGATGAATGGAGGCGTTTCTCTTTTGCCCGGCCTTTTTCGCAGCGTGTACAGATGGTGCCGTGGTGGGAACTGCCTTGAAATGCATCGATACTCCACATAGTATTTTCGTTTCGGTGCAAGCGTTACAAGAAACGTCGCACCGGTACAGGGCGCGCGATCATGCCCTACCTTCCTATCGGCGGAGCGATGCATTTCTTTAATAGAACGCATGGGAATTGTATGTACTTCACAAGGGTTTTTTCGGAAGGTGTCCCTGTCTGTGCAGGCGCAGGGCGGGTCACGGGGAGGCTTCGGGAAAAATTTCGAATTCAGGTTCGGAGAAGATGTCCATGCTGAGAGGCATGCTCACGGGGAAGGTGTCCCCAGCTTCCTTCTGTTTCTTTACCATGAGCAGGGGGCAAAACCAGGCAATCCGGTTCTTGCCGGATATTTTGGCGTTATAGAGGGCCGTATCGGCCGAGTGCAGCAGGTCGTCGAAGCCGCTGAAATAATCCGGCAGGCACCCGGCAATACCCATGCTCACCGTAACCATTCCCAAGGCAGAGCCCTTGTGGGGGATATTCAGGCCGGTGATGGCACGCATCATGCGTTTGGCGGTGGACAGGACACCTTTCCGTTCCGTCATCGGCAGGAGCACGCAGAATTCCTCTCCACCAAAACGGGCGACCAAATCGGTCGGCCTCCTGGCGGTTGCTTCCAGGGCAGCGGCGACGCGGCGGAGGCAGTCGTCGCCGGCCAAGTGGCCATACGTGTCGTTGAAGGATTTGAACCAGTCGATATCAATCATGATAACCGACAACGGAAGACCGGACCGCGCCTGCAGCTTCCACTCCCGAGAGAGAGACGCCTCCAGGAATCTGCGGTTGGCGATATTGGTGAGAGGATCAACAAAGGAAAGCCGCTGAAGCCGTTCGTTGGACTCCATGAGCTCCCTTTTCTGCTCGAAAATGCATGCGTTGTTGCGGAAGCTCCGCAGGCGCATGACATACGCCGCTTGCGACATGACGAAGGCAAGCAGGGTGGCGATACACCCATTCACCAGCGCTGACAGGAGAAGCCGGTGGTCCGGCTGACTCTCCACGGTGGACAGGATGAACAGAGTCAACCCCAGCCCGAAGGTCAGGGCGCTCCTGCGGGTTCCCTGCACCAGGAATGCGGCAATGGTAAATACGGTTATCAGGTACGGCTCGATTCCCGGCCGAACCGCAAGCAATGCGCCGGTAAAGAGGGAAACCCAGGAGAGAGACACCCCTATGAAAGCTGCGTCCCAGGCACGGTGCCGGCAAGAAACCTCCGTGGTCGGGCGCCTGCCGGCAGTGAGAAATGCCAGGAGAAAAACCGTCAGGAGAGCGCGGGCAACGATTGCCGCGATGGAGAGGTTCACGGATCCGGCGCTGCCGTCCATGACAAGAAAATCAACCGCCATCAGGATGACGGAAACCCCAATCATCAGGAACGCGAGGATTCTCTCCCGATGGAGATTGCTCACCGTTACCGCATCATAAAAAGCGTGGGCCTCGGCTGTGGTCGGTTTCGGGAAACATGCTTCCCGGATATGGGAAAAAGTCATGGTATTCCTGTCGATTACCATGGCCTTGCGAGGGAGTCCGGCGGCATGGTATGCATCGGTTCATTATAAGAAGCACAGGATACCACCGAACCCCGGAGCGTCAAGTTCCCGGTCACATTATTTCCGTCCGGGTCTGCCCGCCTCGAAAAGCCTCCTCCGCTTCATTCCGCACACCGTCTTCCATCTCCCCGTATTTTGGCGAAAAATGGAACGGCATCAGGCGCGCGGCTCCCGCCTCCCTGGCCAGCAACCCTGCCTGCCGGGCCGTGAGGTGATGTTTTTCCCCGGCCCGATCCCGGTTTTCATGGAGAAACATGGCCTCGATGAACAGGTAATCGGAACCACGGGCAAGGTCTTTGATACGGCCGGCGTTTTCCTCGCTGCAGGCCGCGTCGGTCACGTAGGTTATCTTCTGTCCCGGCACGATGCGAAGCAGGTCCTCCTTCAGGGTTCCGAGGGGCAGGAAACGCTCCCGGACCTCCCCCTCCTCCCGCCACCAGACCCGGAACAGGGCGTCATCGGGATCTCCCCGGAGCACGGCCGTTTTCAGTCCGGTCAGCCACGGCCCCACCGGGAATCCCTGCTCCAGCAGGCGGTTTTTCATGATGTTCACATGGTTCTTCTCTTCCAGAGAGAAGGAGAGGCAGGGTATCCCGTGGTCCAGGACCTCGCTCCGGACACGAAAGGTCTCCTCGTCCAGGAGGATCCCCTTATCAACCTCTGTCACGCTTTCCGTTTCCCGGGAGAACCTGTTCCTGCAGCGGAAAACCGCGGAACGGATCCGGCATCCGTCGAACTCCGCCGCAGTGATAACGAAGTCAGCGGAAAACTTTTCCACCAGGTTCCAGGTATAGGAGGCGAGGCGGTGCTCCACCCGTTCGATAAAGCCGGGCGGACCGAAGAGGTGCAGACGCTTGTCCCGGGCCAGAAGGGTCCGCAGTATCCGATCGAAACCGGCGAAGTGATCCATGTGGGTATGGGAGACAAAGGCATGGCTGATGCGCAGGATCTTTCGCGGAGGAAGGGCGTGCAAGTCCCCCAGGTCGAAGAGGATGGCCCTTTTTTCGAACAGGAAGTCGATATACAGAGCCGGGTCGTCGAAGGGTCCGTTCACCAGGCCAGGGTGGAAAAGGGGTTTCATGGATTCGCTCCTCGGTATGGAGTATTTCTTTTCCAAGTATACTCCATCCTTGCGGCTTGAAAGCTCTCCCCTCCCTCTCGCGCAGTGCGGCCTTCGAGCAGGGAAGACCGCATCCGGGACTTTGATTGCAGGGACACTTCTCCTTTGACTTGAAACATATAATGAATATATATTCTGTTTGAAAAAATCAATCAGCAAGGATGCTGGTGGGATGGGATGAAAATCTATTAATTGATAACGGGTTGCCTGACGCCGGACAGCCATTGCGGCAGCCCCGTGACCACCTGTCCGTGAAGGGGTTGATGCGGGAGGATGGAGTTTGTCCCTTCAAAAGGATCTTTCTATGAAAAGCCTGATAATTCTTGCTTTCCTTCTTTTTTGCATAACTCCCACCTTTGCCGCCGACATCAGCGAAGCGGATGTGAAAGCCTTTCTTGAGAACTGGCTGTCGGCCCAGAACAGGGGCGCTTTCGCGGACTATGCCGATCTGTATGCCGGACGGTTCCTCGGCATCAAGCGTTCCGGGGAACGCACGCACAGGTATAACCGTGAAAAGTGGCTGAAAGACAGAAAACGGATGTTCAGGGATCCCATGACCGTAACCGCGGATGCCATACGGATCCGGACCTCGGAAACAAGCGCCGTCATCCGATTTGATCAAACCTGGAAAAATGCCCGTTTCAAGGATAGGGGCGGCAAACAGCTGTTTCTGATCCTGGAAGACAACCGACTCAGGATAGCCCGGGAAGAGATGCTCGTCTCCAGAGTGCTGGTCGGCAAAGGAATGGTCCTGGACTCGACCAACATCCCGTTCGCCTTTGCCATGAAAGAAGGGATCGTGATCCCGGACAGTGATGTGAAAGCCGATCCCGGCAAGCTGAGACTTCACGTTTCCGGAATTGTCTACAGTGTAACGGCCCCTGTCGACACCGCCCTTTTGCCTGCCTCGACCCGCTCCCTCCGCGGCATGCCGGTTCGCCTGTTCGGACCGGAGGGGATGTGTGAATCGAAAATCAACGGGTTTGTCCTCGTAAGCAAAAAAATACCGCATTTCGGAGAGATACAGCGCTGGAAGGAAGAGAAGACCCCGCGCGGGAAAATCGCCGTAAATATTTACGACGAAGGGTTGCATCACCTTGTAGCCACAACGGAGAAGTGCTCGGGTGATTTCGCGAAAGATGCGAAACTGCCCGAATCACCCGTCATCATGGGCAGGAAGGCCGACAGGAAGACAGCAGCCATGGCCCGTTCCGCTTTCAAGACTTTGCCGTCGTACCGAAAAGACATCAAACCGTATATCAAGGACAGCTACGTAGAGAGCATCCGAACGTTCGAAATTCCTCACCAAGGCAAAACGACAACCTGGGTTTCCATGTACGCCATGGCAGGGACCCCTTTCTGCGGCCAGGAGGGGGACATTCTGGCCCTGTTATGGAGGGTTGAGCCTGATGCCGAAGGCAGGCCTGGGCTGAAGTTTGTCCAGTATCTCGGCGAGGACGTTGAGTATGCTACGGATGTTGATAACGATGGCTTTCCGGAGTTTATCGCCAGGGATACGCTTGTGAAGACTGATTTTGAAATTATCAGAACGAATGGCGACAAAAAACGGGATATGAAGTTCAAAGGCAGCATAGACTATGATTGTCCTTGCTGAAGAAAACTGTCGGAAGTTCCGTCAAAGGATGATCCGAAAGGGAAGTTGATACAAGACCGTAATAGATTCCTCTCTTCTGGAACAGGGATTTGCTCTTAGAAAGTAAAGGGTCTATGAAGATAATGGCATTACCAGACTTGAGACAGGCCTTGCGTTGAGTCACAGTATGGACGAAAGTGAATGAAAAGAGTTGGGTTCTATTTTCTGATCCATAATGATAATGATGTTAAAGGTATAGGATGGTTAGTTATATGAGTAACGTTTGAAACTAAATGAAGTTACCTATATAGTGAACATTACGGCTACTCATATAGGTAACAAATTACGTATATAAGTAGCAAGTTACTTATATGCGGAAACCGATCAATAAGATCGTTGAGGTACTATCAATTATGCCCGTCGAAGACTACCTAAAGACTGCGCTTAGCCAACTCGAAGTGATGTATGCAGAGATGGGCAAGGCCACTGGCAACGTTCTCTACAGAGATGTAGGTCCCTATCGCCAATTTCGACACGAAACCCTGACTGAGTCGTTGGCGTGCTACCTTAAAGGCGTGAAGTCGATCTCGACGCTCAACGCTTGCCTGGTTCTTTTGAGACACGGTTATACTCAGGAGATCGGAGCCCTTTGCCGAATGGTTGACGACTTCTGCAACGAGATCTTCTTCCTGCTGAAACCGCAGGGCGAAGACGGCAGTTTTAATGATGACCAGATTCTCTTTCTAGAAAGCTTCTTCCAGGAGGAGTTGGACCAACCGGCAGACCCGCTAGCTTCAACGCAAAAGCGTGCAACTGTTCCAGTCAGGAAGATTCACGCTTCATTTGCGAAGCTTGCCAGCACCGAACTGAACTCGTCAGACGCGCAGGAGCTTCTTCGTACTACTCAGCAAGCGTTTTCAGGCTATGTACATGGCGCTTATCCACACATCATGGAAATGTATGGCGGTAATCCGCCGCAATTTCACATGTCAGGCATGCTCGGTACTCCACGTATCGACGAGTGGCGTCAGCAACTCGTTGGCTACGTTTATCGCATAAGTATGGCATCCGTTTTCGTTGCGAGAAAGCTGGGGATTGAAGAGATGGAAGAGAGCTTTCGTGGGTTTCTAAAAGAGTTCGAAGGCGCCACCGGTACCGCGCCGAGCCTTACTGCAAGCGAGTTGCTGGCGAAATACAAGAAGGCTCGGCGTGGTACCTAACACCTCCATCGGAACAGCAGAGGGTGTCGACATATTGACAAGATAAGGGATTTCCCAATCGGATAGGCGGGGGTTTTTCTCCCCCGCCCTCCACACCTGGCATGCGGGTCCGCACCAGGCGGTTCCCAAAGAGTGACGGGCCGTAGCCGGTCAGTGATAAACCCAGTTGATGTGGTTCAATAGAAACGGACACTATGTTAAGCTCAACTATCAAAAAGGAGAGGTGTCCGATGAATCAGAAGCCACGAAGAAAATACTCCGATCAATTCAAGCAGGACGCGATTAAACTGGTAACAGAACAGGGTTACCGTCTCAGCGAAGCAGCTCGGAATCTGGGGGTTAATGTCAGCGTCCTCCGTCGATGGGTCAAAGGGCGCGGTACAGAGCAACCCGATATCCCCAACAGCAGCAGGCAAACGACTCCCGAGCAAGAGGAGATAAAGAAGCTTCGGGAAGAGAATCAACGTCTGCGCTTGGAGCGAGAAATATTAAAAAAGGCGGCGGCCTTCTTTGCCAACGAGTCGAAATGAGATACGACTTCATCCGGCGGCAACGGAAGGCCTATCCCGTCACCCTGCTCTGTCAGGTGATGGAGGTAAGCCGGAGCGGTTTCTACCAGCATATGCGGACTGAACCGAAAAACATTTCCAAAGAACAGTTCGCGTTGGAATCCACGGCAAAAGACCTGTTTAGGAAATCCAAAAAGACCTACGGCGCGCGGCGGATTTCCGATGGTCTGAGAAAACAGGGATTCAGCGTCGGCCGTTACCAGGCGGGCAGCTTGATGCGTCGTCTGAAACTTTGCGTTGAGTCCCGCAGACGGTTCAAGGTCACGACAGACAGTAATCATGATCATCCAGTTGCCCCGAACCATTTGAATCGCGACTTTCAGGTGGATACCCCGGATACGGTCTGGGCATCGGACATAACGTATATCTGGACCTGCCAGGGATGGCTCTATCTGGCAGTGGTTCTCGACCTGTTTTCCCGTAAAGTTGTCGGCTGGTCCTTACAGGCAACAATGACTGCCGAATTGGTCAAGGAAGCCTTGGCAATGGCGGTTGGCCGTCGTCATCCACCGCCCGGGCTTCTCCATCACTCGGACCGAGGCAGTCAATATGCAAGCGAAGCCTACCGACAGGAACTGGGAAAATACGACATAATCGCCAGTATGAGCCGTAAAGGAAACTGCTGGGACAATGCGGTTGTTGAAAGATTCTTTCGTAGCCTGAAAACCGAATTGACCTATCACAACCTGTACTTAACCCGTGCCGAGGCTCGCAGGGATATCATTGATTACATTGAAATGTTTTACAACAGCAACCGGCTCCATTCGTACCTGGGATATCAGTCCCCAGCAGAGTTCGAGGAACAATACTGGAATTTTCAAAAAGCGGCTTAACGGACTGTCCGTTTTAACTTGACCACTACA